>Ga0247814_10000523_pt1 | contig 29442 bp, 29 predicted proteins | sample UWRJL179409R1_FD_179947 | JGI IMG/M metagenome (GOLD analysis project Ga0247814, IMG submission 179947) | Plant litter microbial communities from Arlington Agricultural Research Station in Wisconsin, United States - UWRJ-L179-409R-1 | ecosystem: Environmental > Terrestrial > Plant litter >... | reverse complement strand
TTAACTGTTGATTTTTCTTATGCTACAGAAAAAGATGCAGACAACTCTATTATTACAGATCAAGTTGTAGGTAGTTCAAATATATCTAATAATGACATTACAATTAATGATGAGAAACAAAATCAATTGCAATTGCAGGCAGATTATGTTTTACCTATTGGAGAAAGTGGACAATTTGAAGCAGGTTACAAAGGGAATTTCAATAATTTAGACAACAATTACATCATTAACAATAATGGGACAATTAATCCTAATTTATCAAATACTTTAGAGTACAAAGAAAGAATCAATGCACTTTATACTCAATATGGTTTTAAAGTTAATAAATTCTCTTACTTGTTTGGCTTACGTTGGGAAGACACAAAAATTGATATCAATTTATTAGATGAACCTAATCCTTCTTATAACACTAAGAAATACAATAATTTATTTCCTAGTGCTTTTGTAAACTATGAACTATCTGATGAAAGTAGTATTTCATTAAGCTACAGTAAACGTTTATCAAGACCTAGAGGGCGTTTCTTAAATCCAGCTACTAATTATTCTAGTAACATTAATATATTTCAAGGTAATCCTGATCTAGATCCTTCGTTTACTGATAAATTTGATTTTGGTTATCTTAAAAGATGGGAAAAAGTAACTTTCAATACATCGCTATATTTCGAAAATACTAAAAACGTATTTACATTTGTACGTTATCCAAATGGAGATGTTGTTGAAGAAGAGGTGGATAATACTAATGATGGCATTAATAATCCTACGCTAACACAAACACCTGTAATCTTAAGTACTCCTGTAAATTTAGGAAGAGAACAAAAAATTGGTTTTGAATTTACCTTAAACTACACTCCATTAAAAATATGGAAACTGAACAGTAGTTTCAACCTTTTCAATGCTAAGACAACAGGAGAAAATAAATATAAAGATATTGATGGAGTGGAACAAACTCAAAAGCTAGACAATGAAGCTTTTTCCTGGTTTACCAGAGTAAGTTCTCGTTTGACACTTCCTGCAAAAGTAGACTGGCAATTATCAGGAATGTATTTTGGACCAAGAAACACAGCTCAGGGTAGAAACTTAGGAACTATGTAGTGAATATGGCATTCAGTAAAGATATCTTAAAAGACAAAGCAACTCTTGCTCTTAACGTAAGCGACCTTTTCAATTCCAGAAAAATGATTTCAAGAACTAATCTTGAAAGTGTTTCTTCTTACAGTGAATTTCAATGGAGAAGAAGACAAATTAATTTGTCATTCACTTACCGTTTGAACATGAAGAAAACAGATAAAGAAAAGAATGCTCCTAATAAAAATGGCGGCGGTGGCGGCGATGAAGGAGGAGGAGAATTCCCTGGATAATACATACTTAAAAGGACTCGTAATACGAGTCCTTTTTTATTTTAGTTTTATTGTAAATATTCTTTTAAAACATATAAATCATTTAAGTTTTTTTCTTTGTCTTACAGTCTTATAATTAGACCATATAGTTAAAATTTTTATATGACAAACCTTAATTTTATGAAATAACTAAATGGTTTAAATCTTTTGTAGAAACTTAATCCTAGAATTAATATAGTAACAACAAGACATAAAAAAAGGATTCATTTTCATGAATCCTTTTTTATCAAAAATCTCAATTTATAGAGATTCTTGTTTTTTTGCTCTCTTTTCTTTGAATCTTTCCCAAGCAGCACCTCCTACCCAATAGGATACGAAGCTCACTAGAAAAAACATTAACCAAAACCCCATTGTAAGGATGGTTAAGAAAAGTAAAAAGCCTAAATACTGTGAAAATTCAAACATGTTTTCCGGAATTTTGAATGTAGCCACAAATGTAGCAGTTAATTTTTTTCTTAGCAATAAAAACAACACTCAATTTTCATAAAAATACATTTATGCGTACATTTAAGCTCCTTTTTGTTTATTTCTGAGACAAATTACTATCTCTGATAAATTAAAATTCATAAACTCTTATAAAAAATAATTATGAAATACCGAATTGAAAAAGACACCATGGGCGAAGTTCAAGTTCCAGCTGATAAATATTGGGGCGCTCAAACAGAACGTTCCAGAAACAATTTTAAAATAGGACCATCGGCTTCGATGCCAAAAGAAATTATTGCTGGTTTTGCTTATCTCAAAAAAGCTGCGGCTTACGCCAATTGTGATTTAGGCGTTTTGTCCACCGAAAAAAGAGATGCTATTGCCACAGTTTGCGATGAAATTCTTGCTGGAAAATTAGAAGACCAATTTCCATTGGTTATTTGGCAAACGGGTTCAGGAACGCAAAGCAATATGAATCTCAATGAAGTAATTGCTAATAGAGCGCAGGTTTTACAAGGATTTGAAATTGGCGAAGGAGAACAATTCATCAAAGCCAATGATGATGTTAATAAATCACAGTCCTCTAATGACACCTTCCCTACCGCCATGCATATTGCTGCTTATAAATCCATCATTGCTATTACAATTCCTGGAGTTGAAAAATTAAGAGATACACTAGATGCTAAAGCAAAAGAATTTGCAACAGTAGTAAAAATTGGTCGTACGCATTTAATGGATGCTACTCCGCTGACATTAGGACAAGAACTTTCAGGTTATGTGGCGCAATTAAATCATGGCTTAAAAGCACTAAAAAACACCTTAGCTCATTTGTCTGAAATTGCTTTAGGCGGAACTGCCGTAGGAACGGGATTAAACACGCCAAAAGGTTATGATGTAAAAGTTGCGGAATACATTGCCGAATTTACTGGCCTTCCATTCGTCACCGCCGAAAATAAATTTGAAGCCTTAGCCGCTCATGATGCCATTGTGGAATCGCATGGAGCATTGAAACAACTAGCAGTTTCTTTGAATAAAATTGCCAATGATATTCGAATGCTGGCTTCGGGACCACGCTCTGGAATTGGAGAAATCCTGATTCCTGAAAATGAACCTGGCTCTTCTATTATGCCTGGAAAAGTAAACCCAACGCAATGTGAAGCCCTGACTATGATTTGTGCGCAAATTATGGGAAATGATGTTGCCATTAGCGTAGGCGGAATGCAAGGTCATTATGAATTGAATGTTTTTAAACCTTTAATGGCTGCTAATTTTCTGCAATCGGCGCGATTGCTGGGCGATGCCTGCGTTTCGTTTGACGAACATTGTGCACAGGGTATTGAACCAAATTATAAACGAATCAAAGAATTGGTAGATAATTCGTTGATGCTGGTTACTGCGCTAAACACTAAAATTGGGTATTATAAAGCTGCTGAAATTGCACAAACTGCTCATAAAAACGGAACAACTCTAAAAGAAGAAGCTATTCGTTTAGGTTATGTAACTGCTGAAGATTTTGACAATTGGGTAAAACCGGAAGAAATGGTTTAATCTAATGGTGAATGGTTAATTATAAATGATTAATTATTTACGGCTTAACATTATACAAAAAGAGCTTTCTAAATTTTTATAGAAAGCTCTTTTCATTAATAATTTATAACTAATAATTTATAATTATTTTTCATCTACATAATCCTGTAAATAAGAAAACCTCAACGTTAGTTTACCATTTTCAGTAATTTTTGCACGAGCTAGAATTCCATCTTTATCAGCATTAAAAAAAGCAGGAATTACTTTTTCGAGAAACATTTCTCCAAAACCTTCACTGGAATCTTTTGGCAATTCGCAAGGCAAATTATCAACCGCCATTACCACAATAGCTGCCGGATGAAACAAATCGACTTCTTTATTTTCAATTGGTAAATAACCATAAAAAGGTTCTTCGATAGTAGAAGAACGCAATGTACAAGCTATTGGTCCGTTTAAATCGCAAGAAATATCGGCAACTACTTTTATTTTACAATCTTTGGATTGCAACATTTCTCTGGTTAGAATTGGAGGCGCATCATTGGCATGAAAATGTCCTGTAATGACCACTTCAGAAACTTTAGTAAAACGCTCAAAGTTACTTTCATATTCTTGCGGATTCTGGAAAAAATCGGCTATTTCTAAAATGGTTCCATCTATTCTTTTATTGTATTCTAAAGCATCAATCTGGGTATAAACTGGCTGCGTATAATTCTTAGTCAAATAATTTTCAACCGTAACCGATTTCACTTTTACAGCATCTAAAATTTCTTTTACTCCACTACCTACTTTTCCTGTTCCGGTAACTACAAATTTGATAGGTGGTAAAACAATTCTTTTTAAATGACGAATCAAATCTTCTTTCCCAGAAAGGGATTCCGCTTTAGGCAATTTAAATAATTCGAATTTGATTCCGAATGCACGAATACTATTGTAAGCACCCACCATTCCAGCATAACGTCCAAAACCAATCAGTCGATGATTATTAGCATCTACCAGCGTTTCATGATCGTAAAAATCAATATTTTTAGCCAATAATCCTTGTAATAAACCTCTATTATGTGGTTGTTTTTTTATAGTATGCGAAAAAAAGAAATAAGTTTTATTGGGAATTAAATTTTCAACAGGAACTTCTTTTACACCAAGTAATACATCACAATCAGAAACATCGGTTACTACTTCTACTCCTGCATTTTGGTATTCTAAATCACTAAATATTCTATTTGGCGAACTTTCTACCTTAATAGTAAGTTCAGGATAAAGTGTTTTTAATTTTATTATTTCATTAGGAGAAAAAACCACTCTTCTATCGGCCGGGATTTTTCTTTCTTGTATTATTCCAAATTTCATATTATGTATGGTGTTATGCTTTAAATTTTAAAACCTAAGTGATTGTAAAAACCAGTTTTATTGGATAAAAAAACTCTTGAAAATCATTAGAAGCTGAAAGCCAAAAACATAGAAAAAAGTCAATTAAAAAACTTTCAAAAAATTCTGTTAACATTTAAAAAAACATCGACCAAAAACATTTGATTCTATATATTTGCCTATATAGCCCTATAAATAATGATTTTCATAAAAAAGACAAATATACTACAATTACTCCTGCTTCTTTTAGTTTTGAGTTCTTGTAACCAAAAGAATAAAGAAGGAATACTTTCTGATGCAGATTTACCAAAAGATACCATGCCACACATGGAACCACCTGCGAATAAACTGCCTAAACTAACCGCTCAATATGTCAATTCTAAAAAGAATTCTATTGAACATTTTTACAATAAAACCTGGCCGAACAACAGTATGAACGGTAGTTTTCTTGTGGCTAAAAATGGTCAGATTATCTTTGAGAAATATGAAGGGATGGCTAATTTTAGAGACAAAAGACCTATTACCGCTACTACTCCGCTCCACTTGGCATCTGTAAGTAAAATTTTGACCGCATCGGCTGTTTTAAAATTGATTGATGCTAAAAAAATTGGTTTAGACCAAAAAGTAAATACCATTATCACTAATTTTCCATTTCCTGATGTAACGGTAAAAACACTTTTAAATCACAGAAGCGGAATGCGTAATTACGCTTATTTTACAGATAAAAAAGATGGAGTTTGGGACAGACATGATATCTTAACGAATAAGGATATTGTCAATTTGATGGCAACAAAAGACATTGGATTAGAAGCGAGAACCGATACTCGTTTTGCTTATTGTAATACCAATTATGCTGTGTTAGCACTTATTATCGAAAAAGCAACAGGTCTTAGTTATAAAAAAGCCATGGAACGCATGATTTTTAAACCTTTGGGAATGAATCATACCTATGTTTTTGATTACGAAAAAGACAAAGACACAGCAGTTACTTCATACAAAGGCAATAAAGTCGAAATTGGGAAAGATTATTTAGATAAAATTTATGGCGACAAAAACATCTATTCTACTCCAAGAGATTTATTAAAATTTGATATGGCCCGAAACAGTCCAGGTTTTTTAAGTCCGAAATTATTAAAACTGGTTTACACCCCTTTTAGCCAAGAACGCAAAGGTGAAAAAAATTATGGCCTTGGTATTCGAATGATCAATTGGGAAACAGGACAAAATTTCTACTTCCACAACGGATGGTGGCATGGCAATACTTCTTCTTATGTAACCTTACTAAAAGAGCATGTAACTATTATTGCGTTGTCGAATAAGTTTACTACTAAGACTTATCAGGTTCGAAAATTAGCTCCGTTATTTGGGGATTATCCATTCAAATTGGGAAAAGACGATAAAGAGGAATAATTTTTGCTGTAATAATAGCCTACTCTAATAGCTATATTAAAGTAGAAAATTGTATATTCGCGCACTCAAAAAATGTTTTGGGTACATTAAAAACTGGGGTCGACTGGTTTTGACAGCAAGTCGAATTGAACAGTAAGCACGTCGAGCATTGAGACCTTGCTCGTAAATATAAGATCTTACAATTTTACACGGCGAAAATAACTACGCTTTAGCTGCATAATCCGAATTACAGTAAGATTAAGCCACGTTCCTACAAGGTAGGAAAGCTGGATTCTCCTTGAAAGCCTTGGTTTGTGGCGTTCAGTTTAGGGGAACCGTAAAAATAAACCTAGATTTCCATGAGCTTCGGGTGGTTTTCGAAAATTAAGAAGATAAGTGTTGAGTGGCTGTTTCTGGCCTTGCTTAACATCGAAAATCTAATCAGGAAATAAGCGTGTAGAAAGCTCTTTAATTGCTTGTTTGGACGGGAGTTCGATTCTCCCCGACTCCACAGAGGCAGAAAATAATGTAATTTTCTGCCTTTTTTTATGTTAAAAAACCAGTAAAATTCAAATCAGTAAATTTTATTAAAGCTATGCTCTCAATAATAGAAGATATAGTGGAATCAACCTAAAGTAGAAACTTTATTTCATTGAAACGGTTTCCAAAAGATTTTCACTATTAATAAACGTGGCTATATACTGCAGTACTTCGTTGCGTAATTCAGGTGACGTATCAAAAGCATTGACATGAAAATCTTCGTCCTGATCTAGTATGTGAATAATATCTGTGTAGCCTCTTGAAATAAGGCTGCCTTTTAGTTTGATAAAAGTGAACTGCTGGTGCGGATCTAAATCTTTTCTCACCTGTAAGCGTATTCCTTTCTTCATTGCCAGGACTTGTATTTTATTTATGGATGACTTTGTTCAGGAAATTTTATTCTGCGAAATTTTATTCTGCGAAATTAGCATTTTACAGGCAACCTGATGCTATGTACTTTTTTTTCAGTATTTGCTATAAAACAAATTAAAAAATCTTCTGATTTTACTTTGGTGTTTGAGCCTTGTAATAAATTAGACCTTCATGTTTTAGTTCATACCAAAAATCACTCGGAATTGTTTTTTTCATAGAATTTACATTTTGTTCTATTTGTCGGGGGGTACTTGCACCTGGAATTATTGAAGCAAATTCGTCTGCAGCAAGTACAAAATGTATGGCAGCATCCAGAATAGTAATATTATATTTTTTAGCTATTTCAGAAATACGATTTCTTTTTTCATGCATTCCTTTTGGAATTACTTCTTTATAGTTAAAACGCTCGCGACCACCAAGAAAACCAGAATTAAAACCTGCACCTGAAACCAACTTTACTCCTGCTTTCTTTACCGCAGGAAGGAGTCTGTCTACTGCATCTTCATGATCCAGAATAGAATATTGAGTTGCGGAAAGACAAATATCAGGATCTGCAACTTCTAAACAATCTAAAATAGGTTCAATCTTATTAACGCCCATACCCCATGCTTTTATAACTCCTTCATCCCGTAGTTGTGAAAGTGCCTTAAAAGCTCCTTTGGTTGCCTGTTCAAAAAAATAAGGGTATCTGTCACCCACTTGATCTTCTGAAAGGTCATGAACATAGACAACATCTATATAATCTAAACCTGTTCTTTGCAAACTGTCTTCAATAGATTTTTTTACTGCATCTCCTGTATATAAGTGACGAAAATCATAGTTATGTGGTGCTTTCCACATGGTAGGCGGAACATCTGATTGCGAAACTTCATGGAATAATCTCCCTATTTTGGTCGAAAATATAAAATCTTCTCTGTGTCTTTCATTTAAAAAAGTTCCAAATCTTCTCTCACTTTTGGTTAGACCATACCACGGTGAAGTATCGTAATATCTAATTCCATGATCCCATGCACTTTGTAATATTTCATGAGATTTCTCATCTGAAATATTTTCGAAAGCTGTTCCAATGGCAACTCCTCCTAAACCTAATTTATGTTGATCTGTTAATATTTCCATCTTTAAAATATAAATTTATACCATGATATAGAAAGTGAAAATAGAGTTATTAATTTGGCTATCTTCATATTCTTTTTGCAAATTTCAAAACAACTTACTTGTATGCTTAATTCAATTAATATTTACCTGCTATTTTATAAATATGATTTAGCTTTTATTTGATAATTACTTTCGGATTCTATATTTTCGTTACTATTTTTTTTACTTACAAAATCTTTCATAACGATATAAGCAGGTTCTTTAGAAATAATTCTATTATTATCTACAACATACATACTTTTGGCTTTTCTGTAATTTTCTACTAAAATACGCGCTAAAAGATAATATGCCGTAGATTGAGAACTCTGATTTAAATTGATGTGGCATTCTTCTAATGCATCATAACATCCACCAGTTAACGGATCATACATAACATGGCTTAAATGATTTTTACCTAGAAACCAGTCAAAAGCTAATTTTAAGTGTTTTTTATAGTTAGCATCTCCAAAAGAAGAATAAAATAAATCTAAAGTTTCCATTATCATATACGATTCAAGTGGCTTTTCAACATTTGAATTCTCTCCTATGTTGCTCATCCTGAACTCTCCATTGACAAACATTTTCGAGATTAAAAAATCCATAGCCTGTAATGCTAAAAACCTCACGTTTTCTTTGCCAGTAAGTTTAGAAGATAATAACAGCGCCTCCGGCAAAACACTATTAGCATACGTTAGTCTCTTTTCAAACCATTTAGAGTTGGTATCCGAGTGCATACTATATTGTAATTTTAATTTTTGAGATAAATCATCAATTAGCTGTATAACCTTGACCGAAGGTTTGGAAATGTAAAAATGATAAAGCCCTTTTATACAGAATCCAATAGCTCTTGGAGAATTTAGATTGGATCCACTATTAATCCATTTATCAATACATTTGTTAGCTTGTATTTGTATTGATTTTGGCAACAAGCTATTTTGTAAAGATAACACTTGTCCTAATGCCCATATTGCTCTTCCAGTACAATCTTCTAAATTTTCATCACTATTTCGAGCTTCGGCAATATTGTTACAATCTACAAAGTTGAAAAATTTCCCATCAGGATTTTGACATCTTTCAATAAAGTTCAAGTATGTTTGAATATAAGCAATATCAGTGGGCTCATTAATTAATTCATAATGTTTGCACATAGCAATTAAAGCTATAGTATTATCATCTAATGTATAACCTGAATGAAAATCTGGCTCGGATATTTTACTATAACGAACAACCCCTGTTGATGTGGTCATCGTTTTTAGATGGTTTATGTTAATTTCTGGATAAGTAATTTTACTGTCACTCAATTCAACATTAACTTTTTGATATGCATTGATATGTTTTATTGCTGTGTTTTCCCAAGAAGTTTGCGTAGTTTTTGTGTAAGCATTTAATGCCATTTCGGCTCTTAAGTCTGGATCACTCAATAATTTTAAAGTTGCGGTAGCAAATTGATCTTCGTTTTGAATTTCTGCAATTATACCGATATCTGAAGTTAAACTTTCGACTGTATGTGGAATTTTACTTGCAACTATCGGACAAGAACAGCTCATAGCATAAGAAAATGTTCCACTCACAGCCTGATTAGGATCTTTCGAGGTAAACAAATATACATCGGTTGCTTTCAGATAATCAAGAAGTTGATTAACTTCTAAATATTCATTCACAAAACAAACATTGTTTTCAAGATGTAAATCTGAAACGATTTTTTCAAGTGAATTTCTATAGGTATCAATATTATTAGTTATAGTATTAGGATGCGTTTTTCCAAGTATTAAATAAAGTACATTAGGAAATTGTTCTACAATTCGAGGCAATGCTTTTAATCCCGTTTCAATGCTTTTTCCTTCTCCTAATAAACCAAAAGTTGAAAGGATCAACCGATTTTGTAAATTTAACTTTTGCTTAGATTTTTCTGTAGTTTCATAATTTACTAGGTGAGTTCCATGAGGTACAAATTCAATATGATTTTCATCAATTCCGTAATCATCAACCAGAATTTTTTGAGATTTTTTAGTCATAACAAATATAGTTTTAGAATAACTACAAACAAGTTGGACTATAGATTTTAATTTGTCATTTGGATTAGGAAGAACAGTATGAAAAGTATAAGCAATAGGCTTTGCTATTACTTTTAAAAAATCCATCAAATAATCGCCATACTCTCCTCCAAACAAACCAAATTCATGCTGTATGTGAACTACTTTTACAGCAGCGTCTTTATTGATTTGCGCTGCAACTTCTGAATACGCTTGTTTATTTCTAGAAGGGATGTGGTAAGCAGACTTAGAAGGAATCTTATCATCAAAAGTGATTTCGCAAATCTCACATTTCAAACTTTTTCCGTATGATTTATGAATGGCATTTACTGTATCTTCAGTAAATGTTGCAATCCCACATTGTGTTGGAGGGTAAGTTGATAGGAATACAATTTTAGCTTTGTTGGATAATAATTTCATATTTGATTGTTTTAAGTCATTATTGTGTTTCTCCTCTTCTACTTTCTAAAAATGATTACTATTTCAGAAATTACAGAAGGATAAATTTATTTTAATAGTAAGTATTTTCAGTTATATAATTTTAACCTTTTGTTACACATTAAACACTAGCTAATCACCACTAAACCTTTCAAACAGTGTAACGTTAATTGCCATATTAAAACACAATTGAGGATTAGTATAATTTGATATACATTAGCTGATGCTACAATAAATTTTAAAACATTAAAAAAATAATATAATGGATTAATATTTTATTAGATTTAAGCTTAATCTTGTAGTACTATGTTTGAAAATCATAAGTCATCTCAAAATTGTAATCACTATTATAATTTCTTTATATGAAAATAAATTCTGAAGTAATTATTATTGGTGGTGGACTTGCTGGATTGTCAAGTGCTATTCATTTATCCAAGCAAGGATTACCTGTAACATTGATTGAGAAGTCAGACTATCCGCGTCATAAAGTTTGCGGTGAATATATCTCAAATGAAATTGTCCCTTACTTATCTTGGCTTGGCGTAGATATTAATCAATTGCATCCCACTACTATCTCGAAATTTGAAATTACGAGTCAAAATGGCAAAATAGCAACAGCCAAACTTCCATTAGGCGGATTTGGAATTAGCCGTTACGAGCTTGATTATTTTCTTTATAAAAAGGCCTTAACGAGCGGATGCTCAATAATAAAAGAAACTGTTATTGATGTTTCTTTTCACAATGACCAATTTACAGTTACAACTGCAAATCAAACTTTATCTGCAAAAATTGTATTGGGTGCTTTTGGCAAACGCTCTAATATTGATCAGGTTTTATCTCGTAATTTCATTCAGAAAAAAGCTTCCTGGCTAGCTGTTAAAGGACATTATTCAGGTGAATTTAATAATGATCTAGTGGCTTTACACAATTTTAATGGCGGTTATTGTGGAGTTTCTAAAGTCGAAAATAACATTTTAAACATCTGTTATCTGGCAGATTATAAAACTTTTAAAAAATATAAAAATATTGACCACTATCAGCAACATGTACTGTTCGAAAACAAATACCTTAAGTCTATCTTTGAAAAAAGCACACTTCTATTTGATAAACCAATTTCTATAAGCCAAATATCATTTGACAGAAAACAAGCTGTTGACCATCATATTTTAATGATTGGTGATACAGCCGGACTAATTCATCCACTTTGTGGAAACGGAATGGCAATGGCAATACACAGCGCAAAAATAGCTTCTGAATTAGTATTGGATTTTCATTCTGGTACTATTTCGAGAAAACAATTGGAAAAAAAATATATGAATAAATGGAAGCAAAATTTTGGAAAACGATTACGCATTGGCAGACTTCTCGCAAGAATATTAATTCGCAAAAGAATTTCAAATGTTGTGTTCAAATTAATAGTTTCATTTCCTAAACTGCTACCTTTAATTATCAGACAAACCCACGGTAAACCAATAGTAATCAATTGAAATGGCAATAAACACACAATACAGAACTCAGGAAACTGAAATAATGGATGATTTTTCGCTTCAGGGCGAAGAGTTGCGCTCCGCACTTGATCAGATTGCCGCAATAAACCAATTCCTGGGAGGAAATAAGCTGACTCTTGAAGGAGTTAAAAAATTGCTAAACAACATTGATCATTCAAAGACAATAGTGATAGCAGATATTGGGTGCGGGAATGGCGATATGTTGAGAATGCTTGCTAAATATGGACAAAAAAACAACCTCAGTTTTAAACTCATAGGTATTGATGCCAATACTTTTACTATAAATCATGCAAGGATTTTATCAAATGATTTTAAAAATATTGAGTATCAATGTATTGATATTTTTAGTGAAGAATTTAAAAGTATTCCCTATGATATTGTTTTATGTACGCTTACGCTGCATCATTTTACTAATGAAGAAATCATCGATATAATTACTATCTTTAATAAGAATGCAACAATGGGAATTGTAATAAATGATTTGCACAGAAGCAAACTGGCGTACCGCCTTTTTGAACTCATTTGTTTTATTTTCAATTTGAATGACATGGGCCGCAAAGATGGACTGGTTTCTATATTAAGAGGTTTCAAAAAAAGAGAATTAGATGCTTTTTCTGAAAAAATAAATTTAAAAAACGATACCATAAACTGGAAATGGGCTTTTCGATACCAATGGATAATTGCTAAAATATGAGTGTAAAAATAACCACAGTTGCTAAGCAGCTACCAAAATACTGGCGTACAACAGAAGAAATACTTCCTCTTTTAGATGTTTGGCTGTCTGGACATGACGAGCGTTTTATAAAGAAAGTCAAAAAAATATTTGAAGGTGCAGCTGTAGACAAACGGTATTCTATAATGGATCCTACTGAGGTTTTTACAGCAACTTCATTTGAAGAAAAAAATGATATTTACAGTCGGGAAGCAATAATTTTAGGCGAACAGGTATTAGAAAAAGCTCTTAACAAGGCAGCTTGGGACCCTAAAACACTCGATTATATCATTACAGTAAGCTGTACAGGAATTATGATCCCATCACTAGATGCTTATCTTATTAATAAAATGAAATTGAGACAGGATATAGTGCGATTACCCGTAACCGAAATGGGATGTGCCGCAGGAATATCAGGTATTATATATGCGAAAAATTTTCTTAAGGCGAATCCCGGTAAGCGTGCAGCGGTTATAGCAGTTGAATCACCAACAGCAACTTTTCAGTTGAATGATTTCTCTATGCCTAATATTATTAGTGCTGCTATTTTTGGAGATGGAGCTGCCTGTTGTTTATTATCATCATACGAAGAAGATAATGGTCCTGAAATAATTGATGAACAAATGTATCATTTTTATGATGCTGAACATATGATGGGTTTCAAACTGACCAATAGCGGTTTGCAAATGGTATTGGATATTGAAGTTCCCGATACAATTGCATCCCATTTTGGCGATATTATTCATCCATTTCTTCAAAAGAATAATTTACAAATCAAAGACCTCGACCACATGATATTTCATCCTGGAGGGAAAAAAATTGTCACAACCGTGGAAACACTTTTCTCAGGATTAGGAAAAAATATTGATGATACAAAAGAGGTGTTGAAACAATATGGAAATATGTCGAGCGCAACTGTTTTGTATGTACTAGATCGCATTATGGACAACAATCCTAAATCGGGAGAAAAAGGATTGATGTTGAGTTTTGGTCCGGGATTTTCAGCACAACGTGTTTTATTACAATGGTAAATTAAAAAAAAAATGAATTTAAACGATATTATTAAACAGCTGCCTTACAGCAAACCTTTTTTATTTGTGGATGAACTGCTTCATGCAGATGAAAACAGCATTACAGGAACTTATACTTTTAATGAAGATCTTGATTTTTACAAAGGTCATTTTAAAGATAATCCTGTGACTCCTGGCGTTATTTTAACTGAAACCATGGCTCAGATCGGTATGGTTTGCCTTGGTATTTACTTAATGGGAAATGATTTGAAAAAAGATACAGTAATAGCTTTTACTTCGGCTGATATACAGTTTTTAAAACCTGTATATCCAAATGAAAAAGTGACGGTGACGTCTCAAAAAACATTTTTCCGTTTTGGAAAACTAAAATGTGAAGTAGTTATGAAAAACCAAACTGGACTGGAAGTTTGTAAAGGTATTTTAGCCGGAATGATTACTACAAAATTATGAAAAAACGAGTTGTTATAACAGGTCTTGGCGTAGTAGCTCCAAACGGAGTTGGGATCCCTGCGTTTACACATTCTATCAAAAACGGAATGTCAGGAATACGACATGATCCGCAATTAAAAGAGCTTCAGTTTTCCTGTCAGATAGCCGGTAAACCGCAAATTTCAGAAGAACTAAAAGCACAATATTTTACAGAACTTGAACTTCGTGGTTTTAATAGCACAGGCATTTTATACGGTGTTATTGCAGGAATGGAAGCCTGGAAAAATGCTGGATTACCAATAGAAATCACCAACGAACCAGATTGGGATAGCGGGACTATTTTCGGATCCGGGACATCTGGAATTGATAAATTTCGTGAGAGTATTTATAAAATAGATGAATTGCAAACACGCAGACTAGGAAGTACAGTAGTTGCACAAACCATGAATAGCGGTATAAGCGCTTATCTGGGAGGTAAGCTCGGACTCGGCAATCAGGTTACTACCAATTCATCGGCTTGTTCAACTGGTACCGAAGCTATTATAACGGCTTATGATCGCATACAATCAGGACAAGCAAAACGTATACTTGCTGGAAGCACAGGCGATAGTGGACCTTATATCTGGGCCGGATTTGACGCCTTACGTGTATGCAGCTCCAAATATAATGATAGTCCCGAGCTAGGTTCACGACCAATGAGTGCTTCTGCGGCAGGATTTGTTCCCGGCAGTGGTGCTGGAGCATTAGTTGTGGAAGATTTAAAAAGCGCCTTAAAACGGGAAGCCATCATTTATGCTGAAATACTAGGTGGCAACGTAAACTCTGGAGGGCAACGTGGTAACGGAAGTATGACTGCACCAAACAGTACTGCTGTACAGCGATGTATTACAGCTGCAATACATAATTCAGGAATTTCTCCCTTTGAAATTGATGCTATAAATGGTCATCTTACAGCGACAACAAAAGACAGCCTTGAAATCGAGAACTGGACCAAAGCTTTAGGACGATCTGGTAATGATTTTCCTTATATCAACTCTTTAAAAAGTATGACTGGGCACTGCCTGAGTGCCGCTGGAAGCATAGAAAGTATTGCTACAGTACTCCAACTTCATGAAAATTTTATATTTGGAAATACAAACTGTGACGATCTACATCCCGAAATTACTACACTTATAGATTACTCAAGAATTCCTTCAAAAACAATTAAAACAAACCCAAATATCATAGCAAAAGCAAGTTTTGGTTTTGGCGATGTAAATGCATGCGTAATCTTTAAAAAATTTAAAAATTAGTCCTATGAATAAAGAAGAACTTACAGCTAAATTAAAAGTTATCATTAAGCCATATGCCACAAATACTGATGCGTATGAAAACCTTACTGAAAATACTGATTTCATTAATGATCTTAACATCAATTCGGCTAATCTGGTAGATATTATTCTGGACATTGAAGAAGCTTTTGATATCGTTATTGACAATACGGATATGGAACGAATGTTGGATGTTAAAAATTCAGTGGAAATTATAGAAACTAAATTAGCTGCAAAATGATAGGTAATGATGTGATTGATATTATCCAATCCCGTTATGATAGCAACTGGCAGAGAAAAGGTTTTATCCAAAAAATTTTTACTAGTGACGAGCAATTACTTATAAATAAAGCTTTGAATCCTGAAATAATTGTTTGGCTTCTTTGGAGCATGAAAGAAGCAGCTTATAAAATTTACAATCGGCAAACAAAAATAAGAGCATACATTCCACAAAGGCTAGAATGCAGTTTAAATTCTCAAAATGATAAATACATTTTAGGAAAAGTATTTTGCTGCGGAAATATTTATTATACAAAAACTAGTATCAGTAATGATTACATACATACTATTGCAGTTACTAATCATGACAAATTAAATACTGTTATAGAAATTGAAAAAAACTATATTATCAAGGACGAACATGGTATTCCATTTTTAACTTCAAGTCTATCCGATTTAGTACAAAATGTATCAATTAGCAACCATGGGCGTTTTGAAAAAGTGGTAGCACTTTCCAATCTGTAAATATTGTTTATTGATGTCAGTTCTATAATTAATTTTCAAAATAATGTAACTCAATAAATAATTATTAAAATACTTTTAAACTTATAATTTAAAAGTATTTACAATGCCAGAAGGTCCTTCCATAGTGATTTTAAAAGAGGCTGTAAAACAATTTACAGGCAAAAAAGTTATTGCTGTATCTGGCAGCAGTGAACTTGATATTAATCGTTTGAAGAATCTAATTGTTATTGATTTTAAAAGCTGGGGAAAACATTTTTTAATATGCTTTGAAAATTTTACTGTCAAAATCCATTTATTAATGTTTGGTACGTATCGAATCAATGAAAGAAAAGATGCTACTCCAAGATTGAGTCTCCACTTTGATAATGGAGAATTGAATTTCTACACCTGTTCCATAAAATTTTTAGAAGGAAATATAAATGTGCATTATGATTGGAGTGCGGATGTAATGAATAAAAACTGGGATTCAAAATCAGCAAAGAAAAAACTCAAAACGGTACCAGAACAACTGATTTGTGATACCATACTAGATCAGAATATTTTTTCAGGTGTTGGGAATATAATTAAAAATGAAGTACTCTATAAAACACATGTTCATCCTGAATCTCTGACAGGAAAAATACCTCAAACTATATTGAATAATATTATTAAGGAATGTTCTAAATATAGTTTTCAATTCTTAGAATGGAAAAAAAATGATGAGCTAAAAGATCATTGGTTAGCTCATACTAAAAGAATATGTCTGATATGTAATCTACCTCTGATCAAAAAGCAGACTGGCTTAAAAAAACGCCGAAGCTTCTTTTGTCCAAACTGCCAAAAATTATACTTATGAATGCTAATGTATACATAGGGTGTTCTAGCTTTTATAATTCCTACTGGAAGAAAGTATTTTATCCTGAAGATATGTCTTCTTCTAAATGGTTTGAACATTATTGTAGCCATTTTAACACTTACGAAATGAATGGAACTTTCTACAAATTTCCAAGCTTAAAAACAATGGAAAACTGGTTTCAGAAAACGCCTGATTTTTTTTTATTTTCCGTTAAAGCACCAAAAGAAATTACGCACACTAAAAAATTTGTTGACTGTGAAAATTTAATTAAAGATTTCTATAGTGTGTGTAAAAATGGCTTAAAACATAAATTAGGATCTGTTTTATTTCAACTTCCTCCCAGTTATCATTATAGTCCTGAAAATTTGCAATCCGTAATCAATAATCTGGATTCTAATTTTGAAAATGTTGTTGAATTCCGTCATGAAAGTTGGTGGATTCCTGAAGTTTGGAAAGCATTAGTTAAAAGCAATATAACGTTTTGCAGTGTTAGCCATCCACAACCACAACTACCAGAAACTATTTTTACTGCTTTTCCTGTAATTTACATTCGATTACACGGAAACGAAAAATTATTTTATTCCAGCTATTCAATCGAAAAATTAAGCACTATAGCTACTTCTGGTTCTTCTAAAAACGGAAAGAAAACCTTCATTTATTTTAATAATACAGCCAGTACAGCAGGTATTCTAAATGCTTTAGAGATGAAAAGATTAATCAATAATTACAATAAAAGCGGTTAATAATTATACAATTTAAGCTCTTAATTATATACCTCCCTTTTAAATCCTCATAAATTCGGTTCATCTAACTATAAAACAAATGATTATGTTTTTATATACCTTTATTCAAATTGTAATTTCTTCAGTCGCTGCAACTTCTGTAATGACAATATTTAGCTATATTATTTCGGCTAATTTTAGAGAATTATATAAAGAGCCTGTATTACTCCATTATTTTCTTAGCTCGCTTCACATTTCAGTATCTAAAAAGGGAAAAATATTTCTTGGCTGGCTAATCCATTATACTATTGGTTTTTTATTTGTATTAGGATATCACCTACTATGGACATATGAAATCATAGAAAAAAATTGGGTTTCTGCTTTACTTCTAGGAGCTGTTAGCGGAATCATGGGGATTTTAGGCTGGTTAGTTATTTTTAAAATTAGTAATTATCAGCCTAATATCGATTTTAAAGGATATTATCTACAGCTATTTTTTGCTCATGTACTTTTTGGACTAGCAGCTCTACCAATCTATAAGCTTTTCTAACTTTAAAAAGTGTACTATGTCACTATCTAAATACAATCAAAAACGGGATTTTGAGCAAACTCAGGAACCAAAAGGTAAAATTGAAAAATCAAAAAATGAGTTAATATTTGTGGTGCAGAAACATGCAGCATCTCATTTGCATTATGATTTCAGATTAGAATTGAATGGAGTATTATTGAGTTGGGCTGTCCCTAAAGGACCTTCTATGGATCCGGAAATAAAACGTTTGGCAATGATGGTGGAAGATCATCCCTACAGCTATAAAGATTTTGAGGGAAATATTCCTCAGGGAAACTATGGCGCAGGAAATGTGATTGTTTGGGATAATGGCACATATATACCTTCAGAAAGTACTGAGACACCAGAAAAGACACTAAAAGAACATCTAGAAAAAGGACGTTTGAGCTTTATATTAAAAGGTAAAAAACTAAAAGGCGAATTCTCATTAGTAAAATTAAAAGGCAAACAGGAAAATGCCTGGTTACTAATAAAAAAGAATGACCAATATGCTACTGAAGCAGATATTTTACTAAAAAATAAATCAGTAATTTCAAAATCTACCTTAGAAGATTTAGAAAAGAAAACAAAAAGTAAAACTCCCATCGTTGAAAAAAAGAAGAATATAAAAACAGCTAATATCAAATCTAAAAAAGCTGTTTTCCAGAAACCTATGTTAGCCAATAGCACTGAAAAACCATTTGACAGTCCCGATTGGATATTCGAAAACAAATATGATGGTTACAGAACTGTTGCCGTTATTAATGCTGATGAAGTAGAATTATGGAGCAGAAATCATCTCTCTTTCAATTCTAATTTTCAGTCTTTGATACCAGAATTAAAAAAAATTGATCATACAGCTGTCTTAGATGGTGAAGTGGTTGTAGAAGATAATAAGGGAAAAGCCAGTTTCCAATTGCTTCAAAATTATATAAAAACAGGAAAAGGAAATTTGAAATTTTATGTTTTTGATATTCTGAATTTAGATGGCAACAGTACGCTAAAATTAAGTTTATTAGAACGTAAAGAGCTTTTAAAAATGCTAATGGATAAACAAAAATTATCCAATGTCTTTTATTCTGAACATACTGTTGGCGACGGAATGAAACAATTTGAAAAAGCGATTAAAAATAAAAGCGAGGGCATTATAGCAAAAAAATCGGCAAGTAATTATCTCGTGAATAAAAGGAGTAACGACTGGCTCAAAATTAAAATTGTGCAACAGGAAGAAGCCGTTATTATTGGTCTTACAGAGCCTAAAAATTCCAGAAAGAATTTTGGAGCAGTACTTTTGGGACAGTACAAGGATAAAAAACTACAATTTATTGGAAAATGTGGAACTGGTTTCAATGATGAGACTCTTCAAGAATTATATGAAACACTCCAACCCCACTTTACCAATGAAGCCCTTATTGTAGAAAAATTACCAATTCGAGATACTATTCAATGGGTAAAACCAAAGTTAGTATGTCAGGTAAAATTCACGGAATGGACCGATGATATGCAGTTGAGACATCCAGTATATCTGGGATTAAGAACGGACAAAAAACCTTCGGAAGTTGTTTTGGGTTCTAAAAATAAAAAGATAGCATCAACTAATAAAAAAGCTATGGAAAAATCAGAAGAAACAAAAGAAGCTGCTGTTGCAAAAGACTATGATTTGAAAATTGGAAAAACAACGCTGCATTTGACTAATCAGGACAAAATCTATTTTCCAGATGATAAAATTACTAAAGGTGATATTGTACAATATTATAACGAAGTAGCTGATTTGATTTTGCCTTATCTCAAAAACCATCCGCAGTCCATGAACCGTTTTCCTAACGGAATTACTGATTCTGGGTTTTATCAAAAAGATGTTGCCGTGGATAAAATTCCTTCCTGGCTAAAAACAGAAAAAGTATATTCGGAATCGAATGATAAATTTCTGGATTATCTAATTTGTAATAACAAACAAACATTGTTATATATGGCTAACTTAGGCTGTATAGATATTAATCCTTGGAATTCTACCATAAAAAAAATTGAAAATCCGGATTGGCTGGTCATTGACATCGATCCTGAAAAAGACGATTTTCAAAAAGTAATTCAAACAGCTCTGACTGTGAAAGAAGTAATGGATGAACTTGAATCTGAATGTTTCTGTAAAACTTCTGGAGCAACAGGATTGCACGTTTATATTCCGCTGGGAGCAAAATACAATTACGATCAGGTTAAAATATTGGCCGAACTTATAGCTATTGAAATTCAACAGCGATTGCCTGAAATTACTTCGTTAGAAAGAAGTGTCAAGAAAAGAAACCATAAAATTTATGTTGACTACTTACAAAACCGTCGGGGACAAACATTGGCTGCGCCATATTCTGTTCGTCCTGTAGCTGGTGCCACAATATCTACTCCTCTCGAATGGAATGAAGTTAATAAAAAGCTGCATCCCTCCCTATTTCATATAAAAAACGTATTAAAACGATTTGAAAAGAAAGGGGATCTCTGGGCACCTGTATTAGGAAAAGGAATCAATATCAAAAACATTATAAAACAACTCGAAAACAGAAAAAAAGATTAAGATGATTTTTTCTTTTCTAAACTAGCTTTCAGCATACTCATTAAATCATCACTTTGTTTATGCACCACTTTCAATTTCGGAGCTGCTTGTTTTTTACCTTTCGCTTTGTTTTTTATTATTTTTAAAAGTTTAGCTGTATATTCATCTTTAAAATTACTGATATCAAATTTTTCAGTTAGCTGATCAATTAGTTTGGTAGCCATATCCATTTCTTTAGTTTTTCCTTTAGAAACCGCTGGTAGTTTTAAATCCGAGGTATCTCTAATTTCCTGTGCAAAACGTATCTTGTTCAGTAAAATAAGGTTTTTGTAAGGTTTCAATATGGCTAGACTTTCTTTATTCCGCAACACAAAACTCGTCACTCCTACTTTTCCCGACTTTTCTAATGCATCACGCAATAATGCATAAGCTTTCATTGCGCCTTTATCTGGCTGTAGGTAATAAGGCTGTTCATAGTAAATACTTTCAATTTCCTTTTCCAAGGCAAAACTCTGAATGTCGATTGTTTTTGTTTTAACAGCATCGGCAGCTTCAAAATCAGTATCCTCTAATATTACGTATTTATCATCAATTTTATAGCCCTTTACAATATTAGCATAAGGTACTTCCTTGCCTGTATTTTCATTTACTCGCTTAAATTTTATATTAGCATGATCTTTTTGATCTAGCATATCCATGTCAAGTGTACTTTCTTCGATAGCTGAAAATATTTTAATCGGAATATTTATCAAACCAAAACTAATTGAACCAGTCCATATTGCTCTCATAATCATTTGTATTTTAGGTAACTTATTTCTTAACCAGTGTTAATTCAGATTCAATGAATTTACCAACTATGATAGTTCCCATTTCATCTTCCCATTCTGTAATTACATTTTCTACCAATTCTGGCTCAAAACCTATGACTTTCATAATCTTTAAGTTGAATTCCTGTTCAACGGTATCACCTATTTTAAACTTATTATCATCCTGAATCTTTTCTGTATTTTCCGTTTCTAGCTTTTTATCTTGCATAATTTAAAGTATAAATTTTATAATAATAGTGAATCAAATCTAGAGCAAGATCTAAATAATTTATTTGCTTGCATTATAACATTTCAATAATATCATTACACAAATAACTGATAATTATATAATTATAAAGAGTTATTATATAAGATAACTATTGATTTAAAAAATAGATTTGTTTAAAACATAATTAATATTAAAAAAACTTTAAAAAAAATAAATATGGCAACAGATACTAATAAGAATCAAGGTCTCGATGATCAAAATTCTATAATCAATCAAGGGAATCAAGGAAGCATGCAAGATGGGACTAATAAAAGCCCCATTCTGGAAGATTTAAATTCTATAATCAATCAGGGAAATACAGGAAGTAAACCTGAAAAGGATGATGATGATGATAATGAAATAGAAAAAGAGATTGATACTCCTTCTCAGCCTGCCGAAGAACATTTAATTACGGAAGCTGATAATCTACATAATAATGATTTGGAACAAAACAGCGATGCATCTTCTTTAGAAGACCCTGATCAGGGACCCGAAGAAATAGATCCTGTAAATCATCCAAGAGATTTTCAAATAAATCCTGAAAATAAGCCAAAGAGACCGTTAGTGGACTAACTCGATTAATTCTTAAAAGTTGAAAATCAAAGTCAAAAGGAAAAGCGAAATTGAAGGAAAGATATTTTAACATATTGTCCCAATGCATGTTTCAACGGAGAACACGGGTAAATCAGGTTGTAGATGTAGTTGTAACGGTGCATATGCTTTCCACCCGTTCGTATATGCAATAATCCTACGTCTTGCTTATGCGAGATCAATTTCACTACAATGACAACATGCATTGGACAATTTTAAAAAAAATAATTATGGAAAGTAAAAATATAATTGGAGGTTTAGCTGGAGCAATAGTACTAACTTTACTTAACGAGTCACTAAAAAATGTAAATAGTGATATGCCTCGTATTGATTTAGTGGGAAAAGAAGTTGTTCAGAAAACGGCGGAATATTTTGGGTTGGACATTGAAAATAGCGAATCATTGTTAAGTACAGCTCTTGTTAGTGACATTATCAGTAATACTGCTTATTATAGCTTAATTAATGGTGAAAAAGAAGAGTTGTGGTTAAAAGCAGCTTCAGCAGGGCTACTGGCTGGCTTAGGTGCTGTTAATTTACCTGATAAAATGGGACTTAATGATGAACCTGTTAGTAAATCACTCACTACTAAAGCATTAGTAATTGGTTATTATTTAGCCGGTGCATTTACTACTGCAGCAGTTATTCGCATGATGGAAAAAAGTAGATAAGATTTATATCAACTTTAATAGAACTAAATTTTATCCAGCCTCTGTTAAACCCTTCACAAAACACTGTATATTGTAAGATTTATTCAATACATTTACATTCAGCATTATTCGTTAAACCTAATAAATATATTTGTTATGAAATGTTTTTTAATTGACGATGATGAAGATGATAGAGATTTTTTTATTGCAGCACTACGCAAAATAAATTCTACCTATACCTGCCAAACAGCTATTCATGGCGAAGATGCTTTACGTGTTTTAAAAGAACAACCTGAATATATTCCTGACTGTATTTTTCTAGATTTAAATATGCCACTCATGGACGGTATGACTTGCTTGAAAGAATTAAAAAAGTTACCAGAAATAATTCATACCCCAGTCATTATACTTAGTACATCATCCTATGAAAAGGACATTGAAAATACCCGCAGACTTGGTGCATCAAATTATATGATTAAGCCAGCCTGCTTTAATGAATTGATGAAAAAACTAATTTCATACTTCGAAGGTATTAATTCAAATTATTTGTTGAAATTATAATCAACTTTATTAATTAAATAAACTTGTTTCACAATAACTGTATTGTGAAACAAGGCTATTTTTATAATCCAAATCAATATTTGTTAAATATTGTCTCATTTAATTTTAATATTAAAATATAGAGTTTCTCTCTATTTTAAAAAACAGGTACTAATCTGCAGGAATATTATAACCATTTTAAAACACAACGTATGAAAAAGTTATCAGATTATTTTGGGCAAAACATCGATCAAAAAAGAATTATTATAACTGGTGGTACCACTGGTATTGGTAAAGTGACTGCTGAATTATTAGTCTCGCTGGGAGGACGTGTTTTTATTTTTGGACGAAATGTTGAAGATTTTAATTGTGCCATTAATGAAATTAAGAAAAACTATCCAAAAGGCGAAATCTATGGAACTACTGCCGATATTACTATAAAAGAGGATATTGAAAAGATTTTGAAAATGGTCGAAAGTGACCTTGGTGGAATTGATATTCTTATTAATAATGCTGCTCTGCCCGCAGACGGTATTAATGACGGCATTTTCGAAGATTATAAATATGTTATAGACACCAATATTACAGGCTATTTAGCCTTTACAGAAGAAGCCGTTTCCAGAATGAAAGAGCAAAAGTCAGGACATATCATAAATATTGGTTCTATGAGTGCAGAAACCAAAGGTCCCACGAGTACAATATATGTTGCTACTAAAGCAGCAATAAGAGGTTTTAGCTCTTCGCTTCGTAAAGAAATTAATCCCTTAGGAATTAAGGTATCGCTCATAGAACCTGGTGCTGTAACTAGTGATATGCAATCCGGTACGCGAAAAGAACATCAGGAAAAAATAGATAAAATGGAAATGCTTGAAGCGGAAGATATTGCTATGAGCGTTGTATTTTGTTTGTCGCAGCCTAAAAGATGTGATATTGTTACATTACAAATAAGACCACACTTGCAAATCATATAATTTGCAGGGGCTGAAAATAATAAACAAGTAAAATTTATCTTCTCTAAAAACCAAGAAATGAATAGTAAATTAAAAGAAATTATATAAAAAAAATGTTTTAACCTATAAGTGATTTAGTGGGCATCTGATTAATTTTAATTTCGATTTAAACAAATAAGTACATATAATTTATACGTAACTAAACCCTAAAAAAATATGGAAGAATTTGCTAGCGATATTATAAAGCATCTTCAAGGTTATTACCAAAACTTAGTTGACCTTACACCAAAACTATTATTAGCTATTGCTGTTATTTTAATCTCTTGGTTTATTGCAGCACGTGTAAAAGGATTTGCCGACAGAAGACTAAAATTCAGAATGCACGATCCTTTGTTAGCAACTTTTATAGCTAATCTTCTTAAGGCTGTTCTTATTATAATTGGGTTTCTCTTTATGTTTCGAATTATCGGACTCACTGGTGTAGCACAAAGTATTCTTGCAGGCGCAGGAATTTCAGCTTTCATTATTGGTTTTGCATTGAGGGATATTGGTGAGAATTTTTTAGCTGGTATTTTACTAGCTTTTAAAAGACCATTTTCTGTTGGAGATATAATTGAAAGTAATGGAGTTAAGGGTAAAGTGGTAGCCCTTAATTTGCGTGATACACAAATAAGAAGTGCTAGTAAAAACATTTACATCCCAAACGCTCTTTTAATTAAAAACACATTAATTAATTTTAACAGTGATGGCTATTTACTACAGGATTTTACTGTTGGTCTTGAATATGGCTCTGATTATCAAAAAGCATTAAATCTAATCTCCGAAGTATTAATAAAAGATAGTGAAACAGTAGAGAAAGAATATTCTAATTCCGCAGTAGTTTCAGGGGTTACAGGAAATACGATTCAAATCAATATTCGGTATTGGATAAAAACGGATTTATCAATAAATGATGGAAAACATTTATCAAAAATGATAATCAAAGTTACTGAAGTCCTTAGGGAAAATGGATTTAATATCAAATAATTGCTCCTTAACCTAATTGGCTTTGGATAACTCACACTTGATATTATAAAACTAATTTAGCATTAAGCTTATAATTTAAAAGATTATGGACAAAGAAAAAAAAATTCCGAAGCAACAACAAGAGTTACCTGGTGACGAATACAAAATGAATCCGCAACCAGAAATCATTCGAAAAAATTATAAAGGAAGCGATAAACTTAAAGGTAAAATTGCTCTTATTACAGGTGGAGATAGTGGTATTGGTCGTAGTGTTGCCGTACATTTTGCCAGAGAAGGTGCAGATATTGCCATTGTATATTTAGAAGAAAATGAAGATGCAAAGGAAACTAAAAGATTAGTTGAAGAAGAAGGACGCATTTGCTTAATTATAAAAGGAGATCTTAAAAAAGAGAAAACCTGCAAAAGTGTTGTTGATAAATGTATTAAGAAATATAAAAAGCTAAACATATTAGTCAACAATATTGCTGTACAATATCCAAAAGACAAACTGGAAGACATTAAAACTTTAGATCTTCACACCACTTTTGAAACAAACATCTATTCGTATTTTTATATTACACAAGCAGCACTACCCTATTTAAAAAATCATGATACAATAATTAATACCAGTTCGGTTACTGCTTACAGGGGAAGCGAACATTTGGTTGACTATGCTAGTACAAAAGGGGCAATAGTAAGTTTTACAAGATCCTTATCTGGTATGCTAATCAAACGTAAAATCCGTGTTAACGGTGTAGCACCTGGTCCAATATGGACTCCACTAATCCCAGCTAGTTTTGATGATGTCTCAAAATTTGGAAAACAAACTCCTATGCTTCGTGCAGGACAGCCTAGTGAAGTAGCACCTGCTTACGTATTTTTAGCTTCCGAAGATAGTAGTTATATCACGGGACAATTTATACATATCAATGGAGGAGAAATTGTGGGAGGTTAGAAATATTTTAAAATAAACTATTGATTTTGATCCATTCCGAAAATACATAAAAACGAAGCGATAAGATTTCATTTTTATGTATTGAAATCTGATATTGTCTAAATTTTTCTGATAAAACTGGATGAAGTATAAAAATCAAATGATCCTGTTCTTAAATATTAAATACAAAAGCTACTAATAATGAGATTATTATAACAGTGTAAAAGCCTCTTTCTCTTAAATTATTCTTTCGACATCATAACATACCAACTTATAAACAACTATACATAAAAATAGCGATGTTCGACAGTCGAACACTTTTAAACATTTTAGAAGTTATATTTTTCATTTTTAAGAAACTTTTTTTTTCAAAAATCACAAAAAAATCAAACTAACTATTAATATTAAAAAACAATTAAAAAAATAAAACATTCGCCGTAAACCCAATAAAAATAAGACTTCACAAACTATTTTTCCAGACTATCAATAAACATTAATATAGGTATAAGGTGTTCGATTGTAATCCCGTTATCTCCACAAAAACAAATTTAAATTCGTTCAAAAGTCTGTAAATCATAAGATTTACAGACTTTTTTGTTTTTGGTATTATTCAAATTATTCATTAAACCATTTACCCTGAAAATTTTAAAAATTTGGCTAATCAAATTTTGTATAAATACGCAACCATCCTAAACTCTAAGTTAAAATTTCAAAATACTTGAAGTTTTGAACAACAAATTATAAAAAAATAATACCGTTCGGTATTATTTGTATATTTGCTGAATAATTTACTAACAATGACAAAGGCAGAACAAACACGACAGTTCATTATTGAAAAAACAGCTCCACTTTTTAACAAAAAAGGGTTTGCAGGAACATCTTTGTCCGATATAACAACTGCAACAGGTTTGACCAAAGGAAGTATCTATGGAAATTTTAAGGATAAGGAAGAAGTAGCTCTCGCCGTTTACAAGCACAACACTGCGATACTTTCAAAAAATATAGAAGCATCTATAGCGCAACACCAAGATCCTTATTCCCGACTAATTGCGTTCGTTGACTTTTACCGTAAGAACTGGAAGCAGATTTTTGAAAATGGCGGCTGTCCAATCCAGAATGCTGCGGCCGAATCAGACGACACCATACCAATCATAAAAGCAAAAGTAAAACTAACTTTTGAACGTTGGGAAAAAAATACTTCTCAGATCATTCAGGACGGAATTTATCAAGAGGCATTCAAGCAGGAAATAAATCCTGAAGAATATGCCAGCTTATTTATCATGATAATCGAGGGAGGAATCTTGCGATCCAAAATTGTGGATAGTCCAGAAAAATTGTATCTGGCATTGGACAGAGTAGTAAGAATTATAAACGAAGAAATTGTGAGATAAAATTTTTTACAATAAAAAATACCGATTGGTATAATTTTTAAATAATTAAAAAACAATATATGACACCTCTTGAAAAAATGAAATCCTTAATTGGGAAAGAGTTTACAGAATCTCCTTCTCCCTTTATGCGTTGGCTTAGTCCTATCATTATAAGTGCTGAATCAGGTGCACTTATATTTGAATATCAAATTCGCCCCGAATGGTTAAATCCGGCGGGCAACCTTCATGGAGGAATAACAGCAGCTATCATTGACGATGTCATTGGCGCTACTATTTTTTCCCTAAACGAACCTTACTTCTATACAACAATCAACAATGCAATTGATTATTTTTCTTCAGCAAAAGCAGGAGAATCCATCATTGCAAAAACGGTAATAATTAAAAAAGGTAAACAGTTCATAAACGCTGCATGTGAAATCTGGAACAGCGACCACAGCAGACTGATTGCCAAAGGCAGTTCAAATTTATTTAGGACAGAAATAAAAATTTAAATATGAAAAGAGTAGTAATAACAGGTCTGGGTACCATCAATCCTTTGGGAAAAGACATCGATAGCTTTTGGGAAAATGCTATCAAAGGCAAAAGCAGTGCAGGAATCATTACGCGATTTGACGCATCAAAATTTCGTACACAAATTGCCTGCGAAATCAAGGATTTTGAGCCTCAAAAATACCTAGACCGAAACGAAATCAAGCGCACTGACTTATTTACACAATATGCCTTGTACAGTGCGTCGCAGGCAATAAAAGATTCAGGGTTGGATATTTCAGCTTTAAACCCTTTTGATATAGGGGTTATCTGGGGTGTTGGACAAGGCGGCATGGAAACCTTTGAAAGTGAAGTACAAAATTATGTAACGGGTAATTACGTTCCTCGTTTTAATCCCTTTTTTATTCCAAAATTAATTGTAAACATGGCATCTGGAATGATTTCAATGAAATTTGGCTTACAAGGAATTAACTACACTACGGTATCAGCTTGTGCTACTGCAAACACTGCAATAATGGATGCTTTTAATTATATACGCCTTGGGAAAGCCAAAATTTTTGTTACTGGAGGTTCTGAAGCGCCTATTACTACAGCTTCAATAGGCGGATTTTCGGCAATGAAAGCAATGTCTGGACGTAATAATGATCCTGCAACAGCGAGCCGTCCATTTGATAAAGATCGTGATGGCTTTGTAATGGGTGAAGGTGCTGGAGCCTTAATTTTAGAGGAATACGAACATGCTAAAAAAAGAGGAGCAAAAATTTATGCGGAATTAGCAGGTGCAGCCATGACAGCTGATGCCTATCATATGACAACT
>Ga0247814_10000520_pt1 | contig 29558 bp, 30 predicted proteins | sample UWRJL179409R1_FD_179947 | JGI IMG/M metagenome (GOLD analysis project Ga0247814, IMG submission 179947) | Plant litter microbial communities from Arlington Agricultural Research Station in Wisconsin, United States - UWRJ-L179-409R-1 | ecosystem: Environmental > Terrestrial > Plant litter >... | reverse complement strand
CCGAAACTTCGGCCGAAAGCGCATTGATTTTATCCGTCATGCAGCAAAGATAATGGTTAGAACCAAGACATAAGAACCGAGAACCGAGAAAAGGTAAGTGGACCCAGATTTTAAAGAAATGGACGGGTAGGAAATTTCTGTTTTTTTGGCTGTCTGTTAAATCTGGGGTAGTATTCACTATGAAAATTTTACCAAAAACACTTTTACCAAAAGAAATTTCCTAATTTTGTTTAAAACATCTGAAAAATTATGCGTAAGTCAGCGGTATTCATCCTATTCCTCTTCGCCATCTCCGCCACTTTTTCTTTGCAGTCGTGTTATAAAATACCGAAAGAGGGCAGTGCACGTATCATCGTGATTGACGAGAGCCAACTTCGTGTGCCTTATGCCACGGTAAGGCTTCATGAGGGTAATATCGACATGTTGAACAACACGGATTTTGAAGGTACCGTTCTGTTTGAAAACCTGCTGGAAGTCATTCTGAAGGTCGAAGCCAGAAAAGGACCTAAGTTGGGCAATGGTATCGCACGTATCAAACCGAACCAAACCATCACGGAAGTTATCACGATTTACTAAAACATTCTTATATTCATTGAAACGAGCCTGTTCCGAAAAGAACGGGCTTGTTTGTTTATTACGAGTTACCTTTGCCGCATGCAACAGAAAGAAAACAGGAAATCGATCCTTGATAAATTAAATATAACCGCGCTGAACCAAATGCAGGAGGCGGCCGAAACTGCCATCCTGAAGAATGCCGATGTGTTGCTGCTTTCGCCCACCGGGTCGGGAAAAACATTAGCTTTTCTATTACCTGTTCTACAACTGTTGAAGCCGGAATTGGAAGGCGTACAATGTTTGATCATCACGCCATCGCGCGAATTGGCTTTACAGATTGAGAGCGTCTGGAAAAAAATGTCTACGGGTTATAAGGTCAATACCTGCTATGGCGGGCACCAGATGTCGGTAGAAATCAAGAACCTTTCGCAGCCGCCGGCTTTATTGATCGGTACGCCGGGTCGTGTGGCCGACCATTTAAGCCGGAATACATTCAAAACAGACGCTATCCATGCCGTGGTATTGGACGAGTTTGATAAATCGTTGACACTCGGTTTCAATGAGGAGATGTCCTTCATTATGGATAACCTGAAAAATCTGCAGAAACGCATCCTGGTTTCTGCCACAACGGGCATCGACATTCCAGATTTTGCGGGCGTAACGCAGTTGAAAACCTTGGATTTTATTTCGCAAAAACAGGAAAATAAGGCATTGGATATCCGCCTCGTTCGATCGGAACAGAAAGATAAACTCGAAAGCCTGTTCAAGCTACTTTGCTTTTTGGGCGACGAGCGTACGATGATTTTCTGTAACCACCGCGATGCCGTGGAAAGAATCGGGCGCCATTTGGAAGAAAAAGGGATACCTACGGCTATGTACCACGGAAAACTGGAGCAGGATGAGCGTGAGTTGGCCCTGATCCGTTTCCGCAACGGCAGCGCACAATTCCTTATCTGTACAGATTTAGGTTCACGAGGATTGGACATTCCCGAAATGAACCACGTGATCCATTACCAATTGCCGCTGAAGGAAGAAGATTTTATCCACCGCAACGGACGTACGGCCCGTATGCATGCCACGGGAGCGGCCTATCTCATTTTGCAGGAAGACGAGAAAATACCCTCATTCCTACAATCAAAACCAAAAGAATTGCATTTGCCGGAAGAAGGAGAAGTCCCTAAATCGCCCGGTTTTGTGACGTTATACATTGGCGCAGGTAGAAAAAATAAGGTGAATAAGGTGGATATCGTCGGTTTCCTATCCCAAAAAGGAAAACTGAGCCGCGAAGAATTAGGCTTGATCGAAGTATTGGATTTTTCAGCCTTTGCTGCGGTAAAAGAATCTAAATTGAAACAATTGCTTTCCTTGGTGCGCGACGAGAAGATCAAAGGAAAGAAATATAAGGTGGCATTGGCGAGATAGAATTTTCTTATCTTAGTAAGATGATTGAGAAAGTTATAAATAAAACTTCAAACAAGAATAAAAAGTCTGACGTAACATATTGGCTTTCCAAATCTCCGGAAAGCAGGATGCAACATTTGGAAGATATCAGAAACGAGTATAATTCATGGAAATATGCTGAACAAGGATTTCAGAGAGTTTATAGAATTATTAAACAAAAATGATGTACAATATCTCGTTGTAGGTGGATATGCCGTAGCTTTTTATGGGTATCCAAGATATACCAAAGACCTTGATGTGTGGATCTGGGTTAATGATAAAAATGCGAAACATCTTATTATTGCATTAAATGAATTTGGTTTTGGTTCTTCTGGATTAAGTACGGATGATTTTTTACAAAAAGGCTTTGTCGTACAATTGGGATATCCTCCTAATAGGATTGATATTATTACGGAAATAGATGGGCTTGATTTTAAAGATTGCATTAACACCAAAAATGTTCTGCAACTAGATGGCATCGATGTACCATTCATTGACCTGAAAAACTTAATAAAGAACAAGAGAAGTTCTGGTAGAGCACAAGATTTGGCGGATGCGGAAGCATTAGAAAATGGAGATGTATGAAATCCCGTTCTGCAGGATTTACAATACTCGTTTTTCGGCAGAAAATTTTGGATTGGGATCACGGACTTATCATCGTAAACCAAAGGAATGATGCATATCAACGGATTGTCATAAAGGTAATTTTATGATTATTTCATGTGGATAATTACTTTTTTTAAATTAGAGGTTCTATTTACTTAACATAAAATCAATCAATTGTGTAATTGAAAAAGTTTCATACGGTGGATCAGGATTCACACAGCTAATTTCCTTATCTAAAATTGTACATTTCATTTTATTCTCTTTTTCTTCGCAAGAGCACCACCTTAAGTATTGATTTTTAAAATATGAACTATAATAATCAAAAATATTAGCATTATATTCCTTTTTATTGGGCATTGTAAAGGACAAAAAGAAGTAATAATCTACCCCTTAAAATCTTCCAAATACTCCAAAATAGCTTCCTTCATCAAGGAGTGTTGCTGCACAGGCTTTAAGTGTGGCAATTGGTCCGTGGCTTCAAAATGTGGCCAACCGTCTTCGTCGCGGCCTATGAAGTTGTAATAACCGTAAGGAGTCAGCAAAGTACACACGGCAATGTGCATCACCTCCATTTTTTGGTCTTTGTTCAGCTTGGTATAGCCTTTATTCAATTCCTGCAAACCGATCATAAAGAGCAGCCCGTCCAGTTCAAAATCTTGGTCAAAACGGACATTTAGCTTTTTGATCAGCTCAGCCCAGCGTATATTGAGTTCTTCGTTGTTGCGTTTCATAAATGGATGTTAGACATTAGATTTTAGTTTGTTCGTGGCTAAAATCTAACATCTGTTATTTTAATATTGCGGCTACTCCCGGCAATTCCTTGCCTTCTATAAATTCCAGCATCGCTCCGCCGCCGGTGGAAACGTAGCTTACTTTTTCTTTCAGATCGTATTTTCCTACTGCGGCTACGCTGTCGCCACCACCGACTAGGCTGTATGCGCCGTTTTTGGTTGCTTCGGCTACGCTGTAGGCCACTTCTTTGGTTCCGTTTTCAAAGCTACCCATTTCAAAAACACCCATCGGTCCATTCCATAGGATGGTTTTTGATCCGTAGAGGGCCTGTTTGAAAAGTTCTATGCTTTTCGGGCCAATGTCCAAACCCATATAGCCTTCGGGAATTTCATCGGAAGGAACGGTCTTGATATCGCCCTCGTTGGCAAAAGCGTTATTGATGACGGCATCCACCGGTAACACAAATTCCACGCCTCGCTTTTTGGCATCTTCCAGCAATTGCTTGCAGGTTTCCACCATGTCATTTTCACAAAGGGAATTGCCGATTTGCCCGCCTTGTGCTTTGATGAATGTAAACATCATACCGCCGCCGATGATGAAACGGTCCGTCTTCGGCATCAGGTTTTCTATAATGGCCAGTTTGTCCGAAACTTTCGCTCCGCCCAAAATGGCCACGAAAGGTTTTTCCGGATTTGAATTTACTTTTCCGATACTTTCAATTTCACGCGCCAACAGATAACCAAAGCATTTTTTTCCTTCAAAAAATTGTGCGATGACGGCCGTGGAAGCGTGGGCACGATGCGCGGTCCCAAAAGCATCGTTTACGTAAATGTCTCCCAGTTTGGAAAGTTTTTCGGCAAATTCAACGTTTCCTTTTTCTTCTTCCTTATGAAAACGCAGGTTTTCCAACAATAAAACTTCGCCGGCTTTTAATTCCTCAGCAGCCTTTTCGGCCTTTTCACCAATGCAATCTTCGCAAAAACGAACGTCTGTATCCAATGCCTTAGATAAATATGGCACCAGATGTTTCAACGAATATTTTTCCTGTGGGCCTTCTTTCGGACGGCCCAGGTGGCTCATTAAAATGACGCCGCCGCCATCGGCCAATATTTTTTTTATCGTCGGCAAAGCCTCATCGATACGGTTGGTCTCGGTAATTTTGAATTCGCTGTTCAGCGGCACGTTAAAGTCTACACGGATGATTGCTTTTTTACCGGCGAAAGAAAAATTGTCAACAGTTACCATCAGTTTATACAATGTTTGTCCGAATGTTTCGGGGTTGATGTATTTTTGGCAAAATTAGAAAAAGAGAGTTGTCAAGTATGAAGTTTGCTGATGTTTTGGGAAATGAGGACGTAAAGTCAACACTGGCGCAGGGTGTGGTGAGCGGACGTATACCGCATGCACAACTGATCGTAAGTCGGGAAGGCGGCGGAAATTTGGCGCTGACGTTGGCCTATGCACAATTCGTTTTCTGTACGGATAAAAGGGATGCGGATAGTTGTGGCGTGTGCGATTCCTGCCGTAAGATGAATCGCCTCATCCATCCGGATTTGACGATGGTTTTTCCGGTGGCCAAATCGTCCGACAAGTCCAGTTCTGATTTAAGTTCCAAGGATTTTTATGCAGAGTTTCGCGAAGCCGTCACCGCAAACCCATACCTGTCTCCAGACGATTGGTTTAGGCATGCCGAAATCGATGATAAGGTGCCGGTAATCAATGCGCGATCAGCCAACGAAATCATTCACGATATGCAGATGAAACCGTTTGAGGCCAAATATAAAATATGCCTCATTTGGTTGCCGGAGATGTTTTTCCATGCGGCAGTTCCCAAGCTATTAAAGATTATTGAAGAACCGCCGGCCAATACCTTGTTTTTGTTGGTGAGCAATAATCCGGATGATATCATCAATACTATCCTTTCACGTACGCAGCTCGTCAAGCTCCACAAAATTGCCGATTTCGATATGATGGGTGCACTCATGAACGATTACAGCGTGGAAATGCAGCGTGCGCAGGAAATAGTAAATATTGCTGACGGCGATTTCAACAAAGCCAAATGGCTCACCAATGAGCAGGACAATGCGCAATCTGTCAACATGTTCCGCGAATGGATGTTAGGGATTTATAAGGGCGATATCCCGGCTTTGGTAAAATTTTCTGATACATTCCACACCGAAACGATGGACGTGCAGAAAAATTTCCTCGTGTATTGCCTCCACCTTTTCCGGGAAAGCATCATAAAAGTATCCGACGTGACGGATTTGGCCAGAACCACCTCCTCTGAGCGTGTTTTCCTGGATAAGTTCGCCAAAACTATTAATCCGGAAGCAGTGGTGGAAATGCGTTTTCTGATCGATGACGTACTTTGGCAAATAGACCGCCATGCCAACGCCAAAATGTTAATGATGGCACTTTCGCTGCGCATGATTCCATACTTTATGCCGCAGAAGCCAGCGGCAGCGTAAAGGGCAAGGGATGTTTTATGTAACGTAAATATTATATATATTTGTATTATATAAATATGTTTCAAGCATGAGCGTTTTCACTAGTACACTGCCCGACGATTTATTAAAACAGCTTTCAGATCAGGCGGCTAAACTGTCCACCCCGAAAAATAAGCTCATAGAGAAAGCGCTCAGGATTTATTTGGATCAACTAAACCGCGCCGAATATGTACGTTCCTACAAGCAAATGGCTGCGGACGAAGATTTGATGCGTATGGCCGAAGAAGGAATGGAAGATTACATGAAGCAGTTGGAAGAATGAAACAGGGAGAAATCTGGTATGTAGATTTAAATCCGGTGAAGGGAAGCGAACAAGCCGGTTATAGGCCAGTAGTTATTGTGAGTGGAAATTTAATGAATAGCCACCTCAACATTGTCATCTGTTGTCCGCTTACCACCCAGGTGAAAAATTATAAAGGAAATGTGGTTCTTGAACCTAACCTTACAAACAACTTGGACAAGATTTCAGAGGTGCTCACTTTCCACATTAGGTCCATTTCAAAAGAGCGAATGGTAAAAAAAGTAGGTGCCATTAAACCCACAGAACTATCACTCATCAGAAAATGTTTGGATGAAATATTGAACTATTGATATACTTACAGTTTCGAATAAGTAACATCACGATACTCATAACTACATAAAAGCCCACTCAAATCACCACAATTTTCATTAGTTTTGCGCAAAACAGAGTTTAAAGATGGCATGTGGAGATTGTTCTAACGGAAGAGGCAATACTACCGCATTACCAACGGGTTGTAAAAACCATGGTACATGCGGCACAGGCGGATGCAATAAGCTCAATGTGTTTGACTGGTTGGCCGGTATGGAACCTGCAGTGGGAACCATTCCATGTGACTGGGTAGAAGTGCGATTTAAAAACACCCGCAAGGAATTCTTCAGGAATACGGAAGGGCTACAGCTCGTTCAGGGCGATGCCATAGCCGTGGAAGGTTCACCGGGACATGATATTGGCATCGTTTCGCTTACGGGCGAATTGGTGCGTGTGCAGATGAAAAAGAACGGAGCAAACCCGTCCGAAGCTGGCAGAAAAATATTCAGGAAAGCACGTCCGAACGACATTGAGCGATGGCAAGCCGCCATGGATTTAGAAAAAACGACCATGATGACGGCGCGTCGTCATGCCGTGGAACTGAATCTGGATATGAAAATCAGTGATGTGGAATATCAGGGCGATGGCACCAAAGCCACGTTCTACTACATCGCCGATACACGGGTCGATTTTCGTGAGCTGATCAAGTTATTGGCCCGCGATTTACGCGTCCGTATCGAAATGCGCCAGATCGGCGCGAGGCAGGAAGCCGGGCGTGTGGGCGGCATCGGGGCTTGTGGCCGTGAGTTGTGTTGCGCATCCTGGTTAAAGGATTTCCGCACGGTAACTACTACGGCTGCCCGCTACCAGCAATTATCCATCAACCCGCAGAAATTGGCGGGGCAGTGCGGCAAATTGAAATGTTGCCTCAACTATGAGTTGGAAAGCTATATGGACGCGTTAAAGGAGTTTCCGCAACCGGACCGTATGCTCCGTACCATGGAAGGAAACGGAGTGCACATCAAAACCGATATTTTTAACGGAATCATGTACTACGCCTACGAAGGCAACGAAGGTCGTCTGCATAAACTGACGACTGACGAGGTCCGCGATATCATGGCCATCAACAAAGAGGGCAAGCTGGCCGAAAAGCTGAGCGACGGAACCGCGGAACAAACCCTGCGTGAAACCCGGAAGGCATATACCGAACTCGACTTTAAGGATGCAGCCGGTGAAGACAGCCTGAACCGTTTCGATAAATCAAGGGGAAACCGCGGCAAGCCAAACCGAGTTCGTGGACCGCAAGACCGTGGAAATACGGGTCCGGTTGAGCGGACGGAACGCCCGAAATTGCAGCGTCCGACACCATCCGAAGGCGGAGAACAGCAACCACGCCAGCAAAGCAAACCAAGGCCTAACCGTCCGGAAGGCGGAGAGCGAAAAGAAAACCGTCCGAGGCCGAACAGGCAGGGCGGCAACCGCAACGAGCCAAAGGCAGGAGGTGATAAACCGCAGAATCCAAACCAGAATCCGCCAACGGGAAATAATGAGAATGCCGGGCAACCACGCAAAAAAATTCATAAAAAACCCGGTGGCGCAAATGATTCTCCCATAACCGACGTTTAAGCGTTTGAATGAATAAACTCAACCACATATTTTCCACGGGCCTCGCTGTTTTATCGGCGGGGCTTTTGGGCTTTCTATTGTTATCGGGATGCGATACGGGTCGCGTATACGAGGAGTTCCATGAAATTCCATCATACAACTGGAACAAAGGGGATACCGTTTCTTTTGATACCGAAATCAAGGATACGAACGAAGCCTATAACATGATCCTCCATATCCGCAACGGCGAGAACTACCCCTACCGGAATCTCTATCTTTTCCTCACTACGGGTTATCCCGACGGACGCATATCCGTCGACACGTTGGAATTCTATTTTTATGAAGAAGGCGGTAAGCCATTGGGTAAATGCTCGGGCGACATCTGCAACAATTCGTTTTTGATTGAGCAGAACGTACGGTTCGACCAAGCCGGAAAATATAGATTCGGATTTGTGCACGGTATGCGCCGCGAAGATGGCATATTACCTTATGTAATGGATGTAGGCTTACGTATCGAAAAATACACATCTCCCGAATAGCACTGTTTTAACTTTATTTCGATGTATGGCAAAGGCTTCAAATAATAAATCGCGGAAATGGGCATGGATTATAGGGTTTAGCCCTTTATTGGGATTACTTTTCATGCTTTTTTTGGCCGCCGTGGGTGCTCTCGGAAAACTTCCTTCGTTTGAGGAACTGGAAAATCCGCGTAGCAACCAATCATCCATCATTTATAGCTCGGATGGAAAAGTACTGGGAAAATATTATATCCAAAACCGGACAAACGTTCCCTATTCCGAAATAGCACCGTCATTGGTAGATGCCTTGGTGGCCACGGAAGATGAACGTTTTTTTAACCACTCCGGAATCGACGGACAAGCGATTGTACGGGCCGTAGGTTATGGTGGAAGCAACGGGGGCGGAAGTACCATTACCCAACAGTTGGCCAAAATCTTGTTCCACGGGCAAGACCAAAAAGGGGGCGGTATTGTTAAAAGGATTGCCCAAAAATTTAAGGAATGGGTAATCAGCGCCAAGCTGGAACGTAATTATACCAAAGAAGAAATATTGGCCATGTATTTAAACATGGCAGATTTCGGGCATGAAATATTCGGCGTGCAGACCGCCTCAAAGACTTTCTTCAACAAAAAACCTTCTGAGCTGGACGTAAACGAATCCGCCCTGTTGGTGGGATTGTTGAAAGCGCCAACGTTTTACAGTCCAATCCGTAATCCGGAACGCAGTAAAAGCCGTAGGAATACGGTGTTGGAGCAGATGGTGAGAAACAAAAAAATTACGGCCGAAGAAGCAGAGACGTATAAACAGAAACCATTGATAGCCGATGAAGCGAAAGTATGGGAACGTGTACAACGTAACCAATTCGGTATGGGAGATTTGGCACCCCACTTTACGATGGAATTGAAGAAAGACTTACAAAAATGGTGTAAAGACCATACCAAGGCCGACGGAGAAAACTATGATATTTACCGCGACGGACTCCGTATCTATACCACCATCGACAGCAAGATGCAACGCTACGCAGAACAATCCGTGATGGAATGGATGACGACTTTGCAAGGACAGTTCTTCAAATCAAAAAAAGGAAGCAAAAATGGTCCGTTTGATACGAGGATGAAAGCCGAAGACGTAGAGAAAAATCTGCGCACCGTCATGAAGCAATCGGGTCGGTACAAAGAGGCCAAAGAACAAGGTTTAAGTGAGGCGGATATCGAAAAAGAGTTTAAGACCCCGACCAAAATGCGTGTCTTTTCTTACCGTGGAGATCGGGATACGGTGATGTCTCCTTGGGATAGTATCGTGTATTACAAATATTTCCTGCAATGCGGATTGATGAGTATGGAAACACATACCGGCCACGTAAAAGCTTGGGTAGGCGGGGTAGACTTTAAGAACTTTAAATTTGACCACGTCAGGGGCAGCAGGAGACAGGTCGGATCTACATTTAAACCATTCGTTTATGCCATGGCCATCCAGGAAGGTATTTCTCCCTGCGCTTTATATCCCAATACAAATGTTTGCATAGATAATTGGTGCCCATCCAACTCCAGCGATTATAAGGAAGGACAGATGGTAAACCTGAAGGAAGCTTTGGCGAACTCCATCAATAAAATCAGCGCTTATTTGATTAAACAATATGGCGCCTCCTCCGTTTTGAAATTTGCCGATAAACTGGGCGTCGATGTGAAGGGCGTCGATCCGGTTCCGGCCATTTGTCTTGGAACGCCGGATATCTCTGTGTTTGAAATGGTGGGCGCGTTTAATACGTTTGCCAATCGTGGTGTACATATCAAGCCGCAGTATCTACTCCGTATCGAAGATAAAAATGGCAATATCCTCGAAGAGTTTTATCCTGAACGTAATGAAGCGATGGATGAGGTTTCGGCCTATTTAATGGTGGAACTGATGAAAGGCGTGGTATTGGAAGGTACGGCGGGAAGACTCCGCAGAACGTATAAATTCACCTATCCGGTGGCCGGAAAAACAGGTACCACACAAAATAACTCGGACGGTTGGTTCATCGGTTACACACCGGACATTACTACGGGTGTTTGGGCTGGGGGTGAAGATCGCCAGGTCCGTTTCCGCAGCACGGGATTAGGGCAGGGAGCAAACATGGCATTACCGACCTGGGCCTTGTATATGACCAAAGTGTATAACGACTCGGAACTAAAATATTCTCACGGTGATTTTGAAAAGCCGAAGGTGGAGATTACTACGGAAACGAATTGCGCCAACTACCGCGAAGACCAAATGGAATATCAGGAAGATATTTCAGGAGAGGACTTTGATAAATAATGGGGAATTAGCCTTTTTTTGGATCCTTCTGCAAAAGGAAAGAAATCACGAAAAGCACAATGCTAATATCAATCGGCACCCAATAGAAGTCTTTATATTGTTGGAGGGATGCAATTTCGCCTCCGGAATAAAAAAGGAAGCCAGAGAAGAGGATACAGACAAACGCTAAGATGAGAATTACTATTTTCATGGTATAAAGGTATTTAGACAAATTTAAAACAAATTTAAGTACCACACTAACAATTGTGTAACATTTTTTAACAAAACGTTGATGTAGGCTTAAAAATTGTATGAGGAATTTAATTTTATAAAAAAAACGCTCCCAACCGTTTTATAAAAGAAAACTGATACTTTTACCATCCTTAGTTTATATCGCGTGAAACAAATTTTAAATCTTTCTATTTTTATTCTGCTTGCTTCGCCTGTCATAGGACAATCGATAGAGCGACAGGTATTTAATTCGTTCGGAATGGCTACTCAGGCAGGAGGTCTATTCTTAACCACGAACGCCGGAGAAGCGATTACCCAAACATACTACGGACAGAATAGTATACTTTCACAAGGCTTCCTACAGCCTGAAAAAAAAGATATTACATTGGACTTCTCCGAGTCGGCAAGCAATGCCTCCAGTGTACATGTATGGCCAAACCCCACCACGGAAGGTTTATTTATTTCATACCAAAACATTTCAACCCATAAAGGTCGAATTATGGTATATGATATGGCTGGAAAATGTTTAGTGCAAGAATCTATTTGTGAGGGCTGTACCCAGCAATATCTTGCATTACCTGTTTTGGCCGATGGTGCCTACGTGATCCGCGTGGCCATATCCGACCAACAATTCCAAGACAAAAAATTCATTAAAGTCTCACAATAAGAACCAGGGTTCTTCATAATTTAATAAATTATCATGCTTAAAAGAACGATTTTGGCAGGAATGTTTTTCCTGTTTTTGGGAGCGTCAGGCGCATATGCGCAGTTTCCGGCAGAAGGGGTAAACTATCAGGCCGTAGCCAGAAACTCACAAGGCAACGTAATCAGCAACCCGATTACGGTTAGAATCAGTATCCTTTCCGGTTCTCCTACGGGAACGCTTCAATATCAGGAAACACACAATACCACACCAAACTCGCTTGGGTTATTCAATCTAAGCATTGGTCAAGGTTCATTCTTGGGCGGCGCGGTAGCTAACTTCGCATCAATAAACTGGGGTGCCACATCTCACTTTGCCAAAACAGAAATCAATACCGGATCAGGCTTTACCGATATGGGAACAACACAATTATGGGCTGTTCCTTATGCCTTATATGCCAAAAATGCCGGAAGCGGCGGTGGCGGTTCTTATACGGCCGGTTCTGGAATCGGTATCTCCAATAACGTAATTTCTGCCGTAGACAATAGTGCAACCAATGAGTTGCAGAGTTTATCGGTTTCGGGGTCGTCGCTTTCGATCAGCAACGGCAACACGGTAACTTTGCCATCTGGGGGAACAACCTACACGGCAGGAACGGGCATCAGCATTTCGGGAAACATAATTTCTGCCACGGCAGGAACAGCCTATACGGCCGGCTCTGGTATTTCCATTTCAGGCGGTGTAATATCTGCCGCAGACAACAGTGCAACCAATGAATTCCAAACGCTTTCCCTATCCGGAAACACATTGTCCATAGCGAACGGTAATAACGTAACCTTACCCACAGGAACAACCTATACGGCCGGCACCGGTATTTCCATTACCGGAAATACCATTGCTGCAGCTGACGTAAGCGCAACCAACGAAATACAGACGCTTTCTATTTCAGGAAGTACATTATCCATTTCTGGTGGGAATAACATTACGTTACCATCTGGTTCTGGTGGCGGAACACTGGACCAAGCGTATGATTTTGGTGGTGCGGGTGCGGGTAAAACAATCGTGGCAGATTCTGGTCCCGTAACTATTAACGCAAGCGGTACCGGTGCAGCAAACATTGGTTTATTATTGTCACATACCGGTACTGGTACTGCCGCCATGGGAATCAACTTTAGTGGAACGGGGAATGGTATACAAGCGCTCTCTAGCAATGCCGCCAATACATTCGCCACCATACAGGCTTCTACAAACAGCTCGAATGCCAACAATAGCTCAATTTTAGGTCAATCGACCGGTGCGGCAAGGGCCGTAACAGGCCAGGTGGAAGCAACCGCAACGGCTGATGCGGCCGTACGCGGTTTAAATTCTCGTACCGGTGGCGGAATAGGTGTTGACGGTGTCGGTTTCAATGGCGTAGCTGGAAGCAGTGCATATAACCAAGGGTTTGGTGTTTTTGCAACCAACACGGCAACAGCCAACGTAGCTTCTGGGTTTTATGCAGTAGGCGTGGCTGGTTTGTCCACAAATGGTGTAGGGGTACAGGGACAGACTACTAACGGGCAATTGCCGGCTATTTTGGGACAAAACTTAAACACCGGTGCAGTGTATAACAACATCGGCGTATATGGCCAATCCAATATGGGCATAGGTGTATATGGCGAGAGCATTGATTATTATGGTGTGTTTTCTGAGGGTGACTTCGGAGCTTCAGGGGTGAAGACATTTTTGATTGACCATCCATTGGATCCGACCAATAAGTTTTTAAAGCATTTCTCGATAGAATCCAATGAGGTATTAAATATTTACCGTGGTACGGTTGTATGTGATGCCAATGGAGAAGCGACTGTCGTAATGCCGATCTATGTGGAAGCCGTAAACAAAAACTACTCATACCAGTTAACGCCGATCGGTAGTTTTGCCGGACTCTTCATCAAAGAGAAACTAAACAACGGACAATTTAAAATTGCCGGCGCGCAACCGAATATGGAAGTAAGCTGGGAATTGGTTGGTGAAAGAAACGATGCTTACTTGATTAAACATCCGGAAAAAAGAGAAGTTGAGGTTGAAAAGAAAGGCAGTGCAAAAGGAACTTACATTAGCCCGGAGCTGTATGGTAAACCAAAAGATCTGAAAATGGTTAATTTCTCACAGGAGGCAATTAAGGCAACAAAATAATTAGATATTCCTCAAACAAAAAGAGCAGGTTAATTACTTAATCTGCTCTTTTTGTTTTTAATAACCTGTTATATCCGTCGTTTCACCCAATAGTTTTTTGGCCAGCCGGCTCGCACCAAATCTCAACCTGTCCGGGTGGATCCAATCGGGACCGGTTCCGCGGGTGATGTATGATATATATTTTTCGGCATCCCCAGGTTCGGAAATACCGCCGGCAGGTTTGATTCCCTTTTTAACACCCGTTCTCAGAAAGTGGTCTTTCACCGCTTCACAAAGCATTTCTACCGATTTAGGCGTGGCAGATTCCTTGGCTTTTCCGGTAGATGTTTTCACGAAATCGGCACCGCCACGGATAGCCGCAGCCGCTGCACGTTTCATCAGTTCTGGTTTTTCCAGTTCCCCGGTTTCCAATATAACTTTCAACAGGTTCCTGTCCCCACAGATTTGGCGTATGTGCGCAATTTCTTCAAACAGGTATTCGGCGCCGTCCTGTAAAAACCGTCCGCGGTTGATGACGTAATCTATCTCATCCGCACCTGCGTCCAGTGCAAACTTTACTTCGTTAGCCTTCATGTGCAGCGGAAGCTGCCCGTGTGGAAAAGCCCCGGCCACACAAGCTACTTTGATGCCTGTTCCCGCCAACAACTCCCGCGCCTGCACCGCAAATACGGGAAACACGCATACGGCTGCCGGTTTCCAGCCGGTTTTTTCGGCGGTGGATTTAATCTCGTCAATAAACCGGCAGATGCTGGTTTTGGAATCGGTTCCTTCCAGCGATGTTATATCAAGCAGGGAATATATGCGGGCGTACGAAGAATTCATGGGCCAAAAATAGATATCCAGGATTAGATATCAGACGTTAGGCATGAGATATTAGAATCGTTGTCTATTATTAATTGATCGAATTTCTTACGCGTTGTGTGTAGGCACGTAGGGCATCCTTAAATTCGGTGGTGTTTTTTTCCATGTCTTCCAATATGGCAATGGCCGCCAGAATATGCGTGAGTTTTTCACCCTCATCGGCACCTTCAACCTCGATGGCCAATTCCAACTCTTCATACAACGCTTGTTCTGCGGCCCGCAAAGCCTCCAACGAATGGCTTTCTACGGCTTTTTTGATGGCAGGGATTTTCATGTCTTATGCTTTTAGTTTTTCTACCATTTCCACCACTTTTTCCTCTTTGGATGTAGGTGTCGCATCTACCAATTGACCGTTTTTGAAAGTGGCAAAAAACGGCAGATTGTCCACGTTCGCCAATTTTCTGGCTTCCGGGTTTTCTTCGGCATTTACGTCCAAAAATACGATGCCGGCATTCTCCTCGTTTTCGGAAATACGACGGAATTTTGGCGAAAACAATTTACAGCTGCCGCACCAGTCGGCATAAAATTTTACCACCACTTTTTCGTTGGCGTTCAACAATTCCTGAAAATTGGCGTCGTTTGCGGTTTGGATAGCCATAATCTTATTTTTTATGATGAACAATAATAATAGAAACGATTTTCTTTATTCTTTGGACACGGTTTTTTAAATTTGTTCTGTTACGGATGCAAATTTACGAATTGCTTCCGTACGCCGGAATTGAATATAACTATGTACCGATAGATAAACCCTATGACCCGAAAAATCACCTTTCCGTCCGAAGTTTCTTCCGAAAAATTCCAGCAATTAAAGGAATCACTCGGTATCCGCGATGTGTTCGTAAAACTGTTGCTGCAACGCGGCATCGAGACGTTTGAAGATGCCCGTAAGTTCTTCCGTCCTTCGGTTGACCAATTGCATAACCCGTTCCTGATGAAAGACATGGAAAAGGCTGTGCTACGAATTCAGAAAGCAATAGAAACCGAAGAAAAAATACTGATTTATGGCGATTATGACGTAGACGGAACCACTTCCGTGGCTGCCATGTATTCCTTTTTCCGCGATAAGTTGGCATACAGAAACATCGAATTCTATATTCCCGATAGATATACCGAAGGCTACGGTATTTCCTTTACAGGCGTAGAGTATGCAGCCCAGCAAGGCTTTTCACTCATTATCGCGTTAGATTGTGGGGTGAAATCGGTGGATAAGATTGCGAAAGCCAAATCGTACGGAATCGATTTCATCGTGTGCGACCACCACCTCCCCGGCGATGAATTGCCGGCTACGGTAGCCATGCTCAATCCGAAACAGGCGGGTTGCAAGTATCCATATAAGGAACTGGCTGGCTGCGGGATCGGAATCAAATTGATGCAGGCGCTTTGCCAAGTGTTCGATATGGACGAAAATGCCGCATTGGAATATTTGGATCTAGCGGCCATCAGTGCCTGCGCAGATATAGTACCACTCACGGGTGAGAACCGCATCATCGTATCATTGGGATTACAGCGGATGGAAAATAATTTCAGGCCGGGCATAGCCGCCTTGTTGCTGCAGGCGCAATTCAAAAATAACAAACTGTCGGTGGAGGATGTGGTATTTGTAATCGCCCCACGGATAAACGCCGCCGGAAGACTGGAACACGGAAAAGCCGCGGTAAAATTGTTGATTGCGGACCAACAGGAAGCTGCAGATTTCAATGCCGAAGCACTGAACACCAACAATAAGGACAGGCGCGAACTGGATAAAATAATAACGGCGGAGGCCTTGTCTTTACTGGCTATGGACGCGGATTATGATAAACGCAAAAGTACGGTCGTTTTCCAGCCCCATTGGCACAAAGGTGTGGTTGGAATCGTGGCTTCGCGGTTGATTGAAACACATTATCGCCCAACGGTCGTACTCACGGAAAGCAACGGAAAAGCCACCGGATCCGCCCGTTCGGTAAAAGGGTTTGATTTATACGCCGCCATGGAATCTTGTATCGATTTGTTCGATAATTTCGGCGGCCACATGCATGCCGCCGGCGTCACCATGCCATCGGAAAACGTGGAAATTTTTAGGTCCAGGTTCGACGAGGCCGTATCCAACCGCATCACGCCCGAACAATTAATACCCGTGGTGGAAGCGGATGCCGAATTGTCTATAACAGAAATAAACGATTCGTTTTTTTCCGTATTGAAGCAATTTGCCCCGTTTGGCCCGGGTAATATGAATCCGGTTTTTGTGTCGGAAAATATATGTTTGTATAACCATGGAGCCCGAACCGTAGGCGAAGACCATGCCCATCTTCAACTACAGGTATGGAATACGGAAGGGACATCCACGGTATTCAAAGCCATTGCGTTTAAGCAGGGGAATAAATTTGATTCAATCCGTCAGGTGGATTGCTTTAAGATGGCCTATTCCATCAACGAAAATATATTTAAACCTTCGGAAGATCGCGTAATCCGCTCTTTGGATTTAGACGTAAAAGAAATTATAACAACATGAGGTCATTATTTTTATCCATCACATTCGGTTTTTCCATTTTAGGTTCGTCCCAATGATCGCAATTTAAAAATGGAGCCTTCTGGAATGTAAATTCCGATGACGCTTCCTGTTTACAAATTACGTTAGGGTTGCTGCCGGATGAAATCGTATTTGAAGTCTATTCATGGCCATTAAAATAGCCAACACCAGAACGGGTAAAGATGGGGAAGAAATTTATACGAGGTACGAAGCATCGAAAGCACAAACAGAGCTGGGACAAACAACCAATTCATTGCTAACTTTGGCCCTTCATGCAATACCCAAAAGACAAATACCTCATACCCATCTTTGTACCCGCCATTGTATTGGCGGTGGAAGCCTTGAATAATGAGCCATTGTCTCGCTTGGTGATGCGCGATTGGTTTTGGAAGGAATTCATCGCAGGTACTATGGTCGCAGGTATTATCTGGCTGTCCGTACGGTTTATTTCTGTTCGGTTAGACAAAAAAGCCGAATGGAAAAAAAGATTCAACAGACGTTTATTGCTCCAAGTCTTTTTTGGTTGGGCTATTCCGTCTGCGATCCTGTTTTTTTTGTGTTGGATGATGTTTGAATGGATCATAGGTCAACCGATGTTTGATACCTTGTTTCCTTATTATGAATTCCCATTTTCTATGTTGGTCATTGCGGGTATCAACGGATATTACCTCATCTACAAATTATTGGAAAGCGAAACCGTTGAAACTATTACCGAAGAAATACAACCCGGCATAACGCAAATCACCTTATTTGCCTACAAAGGAGCTGACCGGTTTCCTTTACACCATGGCATGATAAACATCGTAGTGAAGAATACGGCCTATTTGGATGTGTACACTTCCGATGGGAAACGCCTGAATATGACGGGTACCCTAGACTCATTGGAAAAGCTATTGCCAGACGATACTTTTTTTCGGGTAAACCGACAGGTAATTATGCATATAAAATCCATCCAATCATTCCGATCCATCGAGCATGGCAAGATAGAAATCAACTGCGGTTTGGCAAGCATAGAATCACCCATCGTAAGCCAAAAAAAAGCGGCAGATTTTAGGAAGTGGATGCAAAAAAAGGTCTGATGTCTAATATCTGATGTCTAATATCTGATGTCTAATATTTCCTTTTACGTATACTTCACTTACGAATTTATCTACTTCGCTCCTTAACCCTTGCAAGACGACACATTCCGATTCATCTTTGCGGCCAGATTAACACACGGACATGATTAAAATTTGGCTATTCCTCGGCAGTTGCCTCGCCCTCAACCCCGTTTTTTCGCAGACATTAAAAAATGACCTCCGGATCGGCGCCGGATATTTCGGACAGTCCATTACCCACCCCGGATTTACGGTGAACGCGGAATATATAAGGAATCATACCCAACAACTATCTACACCGGTTCGGGCTGATTTTGGCGCCTATTTCCATCCTCGGAACCATGATGCGATTGTGTTTGACGTGAGCGCCGGTTTACGCGAAAAATTCGGTAAAAGGTTTGCTCTGGAACAATACTTGGGCCTGGGCACCATGATTGCTTTTTTTAATGGAGACGGACTTTTTCAGGTAAGCGAGAGCGGCGGCATAGAACGCGTTACCAATTCCGGGAATCCAGCTTTTATGCCATCCATTACCTTGGGGATTTGGGTAGCCGCCGGCAAGAAGGAAGATGTGGAACGTTGGGCCGTTTACTTCAGACCTAAGCTGTTCTGGCAGTTGCCATATAACAATTTGGCTATGCCCCACTTTGCCTTGCAAGCCGGGGTGAGCTATCGGGTAAAAGCGATTGAAAAAAGAAGAAAACAGTAGGCAGCAGCAACGCAAAATCTTGGCTCTATTTATGAAAAAATTCATTTTATTCATTACAATTTCCGCCTTATTGTTCGGTTGCAAAAAGGATGAATTCCTTGGCAAAGGCGATTACTATTTCCTAAAAAACGATGGTGCCGTGATGCCGGTTTGGGTACGCGGGAACATCGAATCGGGAACGTTCATCATTACGCTCCATGGTGGTCCGGGAGCTTCGGCACATGAATTTGTGACATCCAAGGCGTTCAGAAAATTGGAAGAAAAATATGCGGTGGTATATTGGGACCAGCGTTTTGCCGGCATCGCACAGGGAAACCCCGACAAAAAGACGCTGAACATGAGCCAGTTTGTGGAAGATACGGATCATTGTATAAGGCTCATCCGAGAATTATACCATCCCAAAAGTTTGTTTTTATTGGGGCATAGTTGGGGCGGCGGCTTGGGATCGGCTTATCTGGGCCGCGAGAACCATCAGGATGGCATCAATGGGTGGATCGATGTGGACGGCTCCAAAAACGACACGCTAGAAGTGCAATTGGTTAAAGAATGGGTACTGACCAAGGCCCAACAATTTCTGGCGGAAGGAAAGGATCCGGAATTATGGAATTATGCTATCCAATGGTATAATGAACATCCCAATCCACAATATTCGGATATAGAACCGTACATTTTTGTTTCCTCGGCCGCCGGTGATGTATATGATTTTGAAAAGTTTAACGAAATCAATAAAATCCCTTATTTACGGTTATTTTTCAAGTCGCCCATTTCATTGGCATTTTTGATAAAACAAACCGACCCAAGCTTTGCGAACGGAATCGATTTCACTCCGGAAATGAATCATATCCATATCCCGTCGCTTATCCTTTGGGGCGAAAATGATGGTATTTTGCCGGTACAGCTGGCCCAATATACATACGATGAACTGGGCACACCGCCTTCGCAAAAACATTTGTATACTTTTCCCAAGTGCGGCCATGGTCCACACTTCGAGCATCCGGAAATATTTGCAGAACAGGTAACCCACTTTTTGGAATTGTATAAAACACAATAAGTATATTTTACTCTTCGCCTTTGTATAATCTATGTGCTTCTTCTATAAATCCCCAACCCAAATCGGATAATTTGGCATCGGTAGCCATAATAATAATTACGTCGTGTTTGGCAATTTCATCCGCTAGGTTGAGTTCACTAGCCAAGATGGGCTTTGTGTCGCTCTCCGGAAATACTTCCTTGTTATAGAACCAGAAATGGTTGGTTGAAAATGCTTTTTGAAACCCAAGTCCGTATATACCCCAATAAAAACTGTCCGAAATCACCAAAATGGATGGTTTCGTTTTACCGGAATCAGACTGAACCTGTACCTCGGGATAGGCCAAAGATTCACTTTTCAGCTTAAACATTAGGTTCATGCCATCACCCACGTCATAATCAGACTCTTTCGGGTATGCCATATTAACTTTGTCCCAGAATAAATTAGGCATATCGATGTTCCTCCTATTTTCAATGTATCGGATCATTGAATCGGCCACTAGGCACATACCGTAATAGCTCCAGTGGATTCCGTATTTCGGGTATAACGGGTATTGGGACTTATGCTTGTTTTCAATAAAATAACGCTGAAAATCGATCAGATTGACGCCTAATTTTTTAGCCCATGATACATGCGCATCGTGGTTTGTCAAATGCTTTTCGGCCACGAATTTATCCGGGATATATTCCGGATAATACGATCCTTTTCCGGCGGCCATTACCACAATTAAATCTTTATCTAATTTATTTAATGTGTCTTGGATGTATTTCAACTGCTGCATACGCCGCATCGTGCTATCATCCCCAATGTAATCCGAACCAAAATATGCATGGATATAACCTTCTCCGTACAGATAATTTTCCTTCCCGATGACGACATTGTTTGCCTTGGCTTTTTTAAATAGATTGAATGCAATTTGATTATTTATCCGCACCGATAAATTCCTAAATCCGAATGTTTCATTCAGGTATATTTCCTGTTGCTTCTGGTACTCTCCGGAGAGCCATCCTTCCATAGTAAGGCTACCTTTTTCGGGTATTTTTATATCCCCTTTCAGTGGTTCCAGTTCCACAAAACCAAACTCCCCCTGAATAAACGGGGCTGCCAACAGAAATAAAATGCCAAGGAATAAAATGCGCCGTATATCGGGAAGTCCTTTTTCCATATCTAAAACCTAAAATAAATAAATGGATTAAAGTTTAGCGTACTGATGGAAGATACGGAAAGAATAAAAAGACCTATGGAGACGGCTGTAACCGATATATGTTTTTTAGTATTGTAAAAATCGGAGTATATGGCATTTTGTATTTTTTGTCCGATTTTGAAATAGGCAAAAAAGGAAAAGAAAACAGCCAAAGTAAAAAAGGTATAAAACTCCGAATCAAAATGAAGCGGTTTACCGAAATCGAAAGCAAATAAACGTTTGCAAAATCTGTAGGCATCTCCCAGGTTTTCAATCCTGAAAAACACCCAGCCGACCACTACCACCAGAAAGGTAAAGATGGTGGTGAAGAACGTGCCTATCTGATCATATACTTTTTGGAGGAACAACCTTTCCAATACCAGGAATATGCCATGGTAGGCACCCCATATGACAAAATTCCAGGATGCGCCATGCCAGAAACCCGAGACCAAAAACACAAACCAGAGATTAAAATAAGCACGGCTTTTTGAGACCCGGTTGCCGCCGAGTGGAATGTATAGATAATTGCGCATCCAGCTGCCAAGTGTCATGTGCCAACGCCTCCAAAATTCTGTGATTCCTTTGGATATATAGGGGTTGTTGAAGTTTTCCGGAAAACGGAATCCGACCATTTTTGCCATACCGATGGCCATGTCGGAATAACCCGAAAAGTCAAAATAAATTTGGAAAGTATAAGCCAAAATACCGAACCAGGCCGTTCCGGAATCCAATTCGGCATAATTGAGCGAAAAAATAGCATCCGCGTGCATGCCCAATGGATTCGCAATGAGTGTTTTTTTGGCCAAACCAATGGAAAATCGATAAAACCCGATCAAGCGGTTGTCTATATTTTCATTGGCCGAGCGGTCGGTAATTTGGTCGGCCAAATCGTGGTACCGTACAATTGGTCCGGCAATTAATTTCGGGAATAGAATAATGTAAAGCTGATAATCCCAAAAGTTATTCAACGGTTTGTGTACACGTCGGTACACATCGACCACATAGGTAATGGTCTCAAACGTGAAAAAGGAAATTCCGATGGGTAGAACCACTTTTGTCCAAGTGATATTTTTATCCCCAAAAACAGATAGGACTTCGTTTACGTTTTCAATAAAAAAATTGGAGTATTTAAAATAGGCCAGCAAACCTAAATTAAGGGAAACCGACAGGGTAAGTAATATTCTACGCCGAAATACATCTTCCGTCTGCGACATCCAACGGACGACATGGAAATCGACAAACGTAGTTCCTAGGATGACGAATATAAATTTAGGCGCACCCCAACTATAAAAAAACACACTAAAAAACAGGATGACAAGGTTTTTGTATTTCTTGTCGGCCAGATAGTAGGTGAGCAAAAAGGCCGGCAAAAAATATAACAAAAACGCAATGCTGCTAAAAACCATGTTTTGTTACTTTTCTGTTGGAAATGGATTCATCGGTAGATAAAAAACCAGCTTATAGTACGTCCTGGATTTCTGTCGTTTTTTCAAAAACCGCTTTGGCAAATGGACATAAGGGAAGGATTTTGATTCCCTTTTCGCGGGCCATATCTACGGCCGCCAACACCAATTTTTTACCGGCACCCTGTCCACGTAGTTCATCGCCCACCTCGGTATGATCGATGATGATACGTGTATCCCCAGCCTTTACGTAGGTCATTTCGCCTACGCGCTTGCCGTTTAGGTCAATAAAAAAGGCTCCTTTTTGGCCTGATTCTTCGTGTTGTATTTGGATATCCATCGGTTTATATTTTTATCAAATATAGCAAAAGTGGTTAGTCTCGGCCTACGGTTTCTCCCGGCCCACGAAACGGCCTTCGCCTAACAAAAACCGGATGGCCTTTACCACATTTTTGTCGATGCTTTCTTCCGATTTTAAATGAGAAATATAACGCACGATTTCATGTCTCCGGGATGGTGGCAAACCATCGAATATGGCTTTGGCTTTTACATTGTCGGCCAACGCTGTTTTTAATTTCTCATGCATCTCGATAGACCTTTCCTTGGGGTCGTAATCGATGCTGATCTCTATGGTTTCGCCTATGCGTCTGGGTGAGTCTTTTAGCATGGCGGTGTTGATGTACAAACGCCAATGGCCGGCATATTTCATCAAGGTCTGCTTATAAGGTTGCTTGTTGATGGTTCCTTTGATACGGATGGGCCCTTTATCTTTTTTGGCCTTTTCAAATACATAGGCCAATATTTCTTCGGGTACAAATACGAATGGATTTATTCCTATGATGTGTATTTCGTCAGAGAATGTTTTCATTTTTACGGTAGATATTCTTATACTTCTTCTGTCCCTGAAGTAATGTTTTCAAATATATATTTTCCTCCCATCCAAATATCAATACGACCTGATTTATATAACAAAAGCCCCGACGATTCCGCCGGGGCTTTCAATAAATCGATATGCTGCCTTTTATATATTCATTCCGCCGGACACCTCGATACGTTGGGCGTTTACCCATTTGGATTCATCCGAGCACAAAAAGGCTACCACGCCGCCGATATCATCGGGTAAACCTACCCTGCCCAGCGCGGTGATGGACGATACCAAGTTATTTAAATCCTTGTTGTCCCTAACAGCACCGCCGCCGAAATCCGTTTCTATGGCACCAGGCGCTACGGTGTTTACCCGAATTCCGCGTGAACCCAAGAACTTGGCCTGGTAGCGCGTCAATGTTTCCAAGCCGCCTTTCATCGTGGCGTAGGCATCGTAGCCCGTCATGGTAAAGCGTGCCAAGCCGGTTGAAATGTTGACGATGCTGCCGCCGTCATTCAAGTAAGGCAATAGTTTTTGCGTAAGGAAGAACGGGGCTTTGAGGTGAATGTTCATCATGGATTCAAACTGTTCCTCGGTCGTCTCGCCGAAACTGGCGTGCAAACCGATGCCCGCATTGTTCACCAAGGCGTTGATGGTATCGGTTTGGAATTCACTTTTTAATACCGAACCCAGTGTTTGTACGAAAACATCAAACGTGTTGCTATACGCCACGTCTAATTGTAATGCGTAAGCTTTTCTGCCCGTGGCCACGATTTCCTTTACCACGTTGTCGGCATCCTCTTTTTTACTTTGGTAGGTGATGATGACATCGATTCCCTTCTGGGCCAACTGCAAGGCCATATTTTTTCCTAAACCTCGGCTTCCGCCGGTTACGAGTGCAATTTTTGATGTATTTGCCATGTGTTTATTTGTTATTTTAAAGACATGACAAAGTTGGCGCGGATAACCCGATATAGGTTTACAAATTTCAATGCATTATTTGCGAAAATCAAATAGTGGCCCGGAACGAAAGCGGAGAAAGCTGTGTTTGCTTCTTGAAGAAGTTGGAGAAATGTGCCACTTCTTCAAAACCCAGACTATAAGCAATTTCGGATACGTTCCAACTGGTTTGTTTTAGCAAGATTTTGGCTTCCTGCGCCGTTCTGCCGGCAATGATTTCCGTAGTGGTTTTGCCCGATACGTCTTTCAATACCTTGTTGAGGTGGTTTACATGTACGCCCAAGGTATCGGCATAATCCTTGGCGGTGCGCAGGGCCAAGGTTTGGCTGGTAGATTCTACCGGGAACTGCCGCTCGAGTAATTCGATGAACAGTGTAGATATCCTTGCCGATGCATTCAAGCTATTGTCGGACCGTAGGGCTGGGCGCAATTTTTGGCCGTAATGGATCAGTTCGGCGACGTAATTCCGCAACGCATCGTATTTATATAAGTAGTCGGAAGCGATTTCGCTGTGCATCTTCGTGAAAATACGCTCCACTTCTTCAAACTGCTCCCGGTTTATTTGATATACGAACTCGCTGCCCGGTTTAAAAATCGGTAATTCATCGACCACAAAACCGCTTTTAGACTTGGCTAAAAAATCCTTCGTGAACACACAAAAATGGCCTCCTTGCGTATCACCTTCGGGTACATAATGGTATGGAATCTTAGGAGATGCAAACAAGACGCCGTACTCCTCTATGTGTACTTCCCGATCGGCATATTCTACCTTGTTTTTTCCTTTGATGAGACTTATTTTATAATACGTCCGCCGGTTATAGGGCATGGCAGGTTTGTTTTTGCAGACCTTGTACATTTCTTCGATGTTGAACACGTTGAAGTGCCCGATATCCTTGTTGTTGTCATCGTTGAGAAACTTCTCGATATCGATACAATCATCCAGGATGTCCTTATAAAATTCTTTGATGGAAACGGATGCCATGATTTATAAAAATCAAATAATGGAACAAAGGTAACTATGTTTTGGCTTCGTTCAACATCGCTAGAGGATTCCGTACCTGTTTCCGCAGAACGCGTATAATATAGCTTGTTGTTTCGTGTCAACATTCTACCACCAAGCCATCGTTATTATCCAAATCCGGACCATCGGGCTGAAAAAATGCATTTTAAGTGTCGAATAAAATCATTGCGCCCCTTCCAGATCGACTTCATCGTCACCAAACAAGTAGGAATCTTCATCCCATTTGCTGGCAGATTCATTAAAATTATTGCCGGTAAATGCATTGATCCGGATAATGATTTCTTCCGCATCCCAGCGGGTGACGTTTTTGGCAAAATTCACGATCCTTTCGCCATAGAATATATCCAACGTTCCGCCCACAGGCAAGTCGCTTACGTTCGTTGCACTTCCTTGGATGTATTCGTCATACGTTTGGTTGAACTTGGGTGCATACCGGTGATCTTCGGCCAAGAGGATGTTGGATATATGTGGCAAGGCCAGCGTTTGAATTTTTTTGGTGACCAAATATTTGTCGATGATGCTCAAGGTATCCGGTGTGACTTCAATGATTTCCTTATGGAAGATCTTCTCTGCCAGCCGGCAGCCTATGATAAAGAGGAAAAACAATACCGCCGCAAAAATGATGTATCCGATAGTCCAATGCTCCACACCGGTGATCAGGATAAAACTACATACGGCCGTCATCATCAATAATAGCCATCCAAAAAAACCACGGGCATGTTCTCCCTCGGCATTTTGTGTTTTTGCGACCAAGATGGTCAGTTTATCTGCCGTTTCGGTAAATTTTATAGCCTCGTCCATGGTTATGGTATCGTTGTTGGTTTTACGGATGAATCAATCAGCATTTGATGTGCATGGATGTTACCAAAAATATGCGGCAGCCATCAGCCACCTTTGGGTTAATTTTCAGATTTTTATGCCAGTTCAGATGCGACGCAAATATATTAAAATCATGGGTTTGATGTATGTTTCATGTAAATCGGAATCGGGTGGCAATTGGAATGTTATTGGATTGAGATTGGATTTACATTGGAATGAGATTGGAATTTTAACGTTTGGCATATACTAATCACCCGACCCTGCCACGTTGTATACACAAACCTATTTACCATGGCCAGACAACAAGGTGTGATTGCCTTTACGGGCAAACTGAACGGCTTATCGTACTATAAGCGGAACAACCAATATTGGGTGCGGATGCCGGGCGGCCCGAGCCGGGAGCAAATCCGGCATAGTCCTTCGTGCGTGCGCATCCAGGAGAGCAACGATGAATTTACGGGTGCCACGCAGGTGGCGAAAACGTTTCGTACCTCGCTACCCACAGCAATACTCAACATGAAAGACACCTATTTTTCCGTACGGCTGAACGGGGTATTTAAGCGCATGTGCGACTTGGGCGAGGGCATCCGCGGGCAACGCAGCATTTCCACCGCGCAGCATGGAAAACTGTTGCGCGGTTTTGCTTTTACCAAAGGCGTCCCTTTTGATTCGGTCTTTCAAGCGAAAGTGTCTTTCTCCGTGAATCCAGAACGCACGGAAGTATATGCATCCGCGTCTAGCTTACGACCCATGCAAACCATCCGATTTCCCAAGGCGGCTACGCACTTTCGGTTGCTGTTCTCCGTGGTTTCGCTTTGCGACTATATATCGACTGATAAGGTGTATGCACCCGTATTGCCGGCATTCAACGGATTATCGGCCATGACTGAATCAGCCATATTGCCGTTAGACAGTACGTTATCTCCATTTGTTTTACGGGCCGGTTTTGCCCAAGTAACCCACCTACCTGTTGATGTAGCGCTGGTACTTTGTATGGGTATCGTGTTTTACCAGCGGGTGGATGGCGTGGATTATGTGCTGGCGGATGGGAGTTGTGCGGGTGTGGTGGAGGTGCTATAGGAATTGAGCATTTAGTGAATGCTCGATAAAGTCTGGAGTAAATAACAAATTCTCACACTACGACAAACAGAAGACTTTGGAGGAAATCAAATAATCGTGGTAATTGATTATCTTTTAAAAGAAGGATGCCTTAAAGGTGTAATTATATCTTTATAATCATTGTGATTCACCTTTATCTTGAAGAAGGATAAATTCAAATTTATATGAATATCTTCTGAACTCGGCTAAGGAAAAACACCTTGTTTTTTCTTGTGACCTTGGTAATGCTTAGCTATAATATAAAAAGAGCTCACGAGAGGCTTTAGATCAGCCGCGGCATCATTTACATCCACCGTCCTATCCAATTGCTCCTGGGCCGTCCCTACATTATTTATGAGATCTTGCATAGCTAAATTAAAATCGGTTAGATCGGGTTGCAGATAATTGTCAATAAAAATTGTGGGCAGGTCGACGAGGGCCGGTATGCCCGGTTGGTATGCCGCTATTAGTTGTTGCTGGGTTAAAGAAGCATTTGACAAAGGTAACAGGTAAGTGTAAAGTGTATTTGCGCATGCGATCGCCGCTTCCGTCTGTATGGCGTTTAGTCCAGTGATACCCCGTGGGGTTGCCAAATTTTCGTGTAGCGGGTTGTCTCGGGCAACTCCCAACACGGTAACGGGAGCTTTTCCAAAACCATCGCCTTTCCACTCGTCGTGAAATGTTTGGTTACCGGCCACTGCCGTACCATACATCTTAAAGTCCCACCTGTCGTTGTGTGTTTCATTGCCAATACGGTGGCTGGCGTGGGCTTCCATTGTAATGTTTTCATCAAGAGTTTTCATGACCACCGATGCCCAGTGCCAGTTCCACCTACCCCCTTCGGTGAAGTTATAATGCCCTCCGATGATGCCGTATGACTGCCCAATTTCCGGGTTCACCTCCGCGTTGAGTCCAGATCCTGCCTGTAGGCTTTTGGTATTTCGGGCAGTAAGTGCCGCTACGTGCCTGTCAATACTGCCTAGCACTGATTGGGCCAGTGCCCGTAGTTTATTGTCTTTACTAAAAAGAGCGGTGGAAACATATGCGTTTCCCGCCCGGTTGGCAGCAAAACCATCCCGCAAGGCCTGTAACAATTGGGCCTGCTCGGGCACCATGGCAATGGCTTGGTCTATGGCCGCCTTATTGTAATTTTGGTGTGCAAAAAAGTTTATCAATTGGGCTTTCAGGGTAGCTGCGTTGACCAATTCGGCTTGCTCTCCCACAGTACCCGTATCCACCGTTAGCATAATTTCCGTCTCAATATCGGCCATAGCCTTGTCAAACGCGCGTATAATCCGTTCAAACAAAGATCTTGACCTTTCCAAGGCACTATACACGTAATTTGCCTCATACCGGTCAACGACCAAATCAAAATCTGACCTAAATTCTTGCCGGAGGCCAGCATTATTCAGTGCGGTGAACATTAAATCCATCTCCGTCCGTTCATACACATTACGGTTCCGGGCGGTAGTCGCCTTATCCACACCCTTATCTAGCTCAGACCAGCGTTGATACCATGCATTCTTGGCACCATTGCCGGCGGTAGACTGTACCAAAAGTTCTCCTATACGGGCATTAGCATGGTCTTTATCGTGGTAGGCATAAGCATTTGTGGCAGACCGAGCCGTTTTAGTAAAAGCCCCTATAATAGAGATGGCTCCTTTTTCACACTCTGCCGGCAATAAAACCCCATGGGTAACGTCTGCTTGTGGGGTAACTGGATCAGGCATTTGATTTCCTACCTGCGGTGTAAAACGGGGCGTAACGGTGAGCAGCACTTGATCATCTACAAGCCCATTTCTTTGGGCTCCACCATCCAGACGGACGGGCATACTTTTGTTTGCCAATACTTGGTTGGACTCATCTATTCTCCCTTGAGTGGTATACAGTAATTTATTATTTACGCCTATCGCAACCGCCGCCGTATGATCATTTGCTATACGGTGGCCATTGGCTACGGTATATCTCTGCACTATCTGGCTTGGATTACCATTTCGGATTGCCCGCCAAGAATCATTTTTTTCTAGGTCCCCGGGTCCAGAATTTGGATTAGACATACCTGCGGATTCCAGTTGTACTGCCTTCGTTCCCATTATGTCCGCCTCTTTTTCTAAGGTTGTATCATCGTTCACTCCTCTGCCCTTCATCTGCATAGTGGGTTTA
>Ga0247814_10000519_pt1 | contig 29628 bp, 25 predicted proteins | sample UWRJL179409R1_FD_179947 | JGI IMG/M metagenome (GOLD analysis project Ga0247814, IMG submission 179947) | Plant litter microbial communities from Arlington Agricultural Research Station in Wisconsin, United States - UWRJ-L179-409R-1 | ecosystem: Environmental > Terrestrial > Plant litter >... | reverse complement strand
AATTCTCACCCTTCAAAATATCAGTTCCGGTTGCGCCGGCTGTATTTTCCTTAAATAAAACATGATTGTTCTTGCCTTCATTCCATGTGTCCCAATGGCGGTAATCGAGGCCATTGTAAACCTGCACATCCGATTTGTCCAGTTCGGGATAGAAATCTTTGCCTAGTATATTGGTCATTTTTACCTCTTCATGGTAAACAATATATTTTCCGTCAGGGGAGATGTTTTTGTCTTTTAGGATGCCTTTGGTGTCTGCTACTTCTACGGCTTTCCCTCCATTCACGGGAATGGTGTAGTATTTCGAATTGGACTTATTTTCTTCAACGGATGGCGTTGCCACTTTGTAAACAATATTCTTTCCGTCGACTGAGAGTCCTAATACGGTTACTCTTCCGAGTTTCCACAGCAATTCGGGCGACATAACATTTTGTGCCATAGCATTTATTCCTGTTAAGATTAAGGTCAATAACAAAAGCCTTTTATTCATGATGCTTGTTTTTGATTAGTGCCTAAAAGTAAACATTTTTCACAAAAAAAAGCTACCTCAATGAGATAGCTTTTAATGTGGATATAGAAATTTACTGTTTAATGAAACGTTTGATAACAGATTGTCCGTTAGCGGTGATTTCGAGCAAGTAAGTCCCTGAATTGATACCGGATACCGGAATAACGCCTTCTTCAACAGTTCCTCTTGCTACTTCCTGACCTAAAACGGAGAAGATTTTGTAGGAACCTTCGGTAACAGCAGAAATATGCAACACCTCACCTTTTACAGGATTTGGATACAGGTTAAAAGATAGTGCCGGAACTTCATCACTCATTTTCGCTGTCGAAACGATATTGATTGTATAATCTTCCACTTGTCCGTAAGAGAAAGTTTCACAGGCAGTCGGAATTCCGTTGTATTTCATCGAAACCCTCATTCTCTTCGCGCCTAAAGCAGCTGCTGCAGGAACGGTAATGGTTCCTGTAACAGGAGTGGTTTTTGAAGTTGCTTTTGTCCATACCGTTTCACCAGAATCGCTAAAGTCACCGTCATTATTGTAATCGATGAACACTGCGTAGCCTTCGGAGTAAACGGTACTCGTCCATTGAGGGGTAATTGTAATGGTGTAGGCAGTGCCCCGGGTAACATTGGTAGCAATCGCGGTAAAGTTGGTATATCCCGTTCCTCCCGTTGATGTATTGCTGATGGTTCCGAATACTACCTTTCCGATTTTTTCATCGGCAACACTATTTCCCTGGGAAGTACAATAGCTTACCGTATTGGCCAGAGTAGTTACATTGGCAACATTGCTTGAAGCAGAAATATTACCGGCTGCATCTTTGGCTTTTACCGAAAAAGTATAAGCAGTAGCGGCAGTCAGTCCGGTTACTGTATAAGAAGTGGTAATGACGCTGCCTGTTAAAGTAGTCCCCTGGTATACATCATAACCGGTTAAGCCCACATTATCTGTAGCGGCCGTCCATGATAAATTAGTAGTTGTCTGCGTAGTTCCTGAAGCGGTAAGGTTCGTTGGAGCGTTTGGAGCAGTTGTGTCGGCAACGGTTGCGAGTGTGGTCACCTCTGCAACATTACTTGAAGCAGAAACGTTGCCGGCGGCATCTTTGGCTTTTACCGAAAAAGTATAAGCCGTGGCCGCGGTAAGTCCGGTTACAGCATAAGAAGTAGCGGTAACGCTGCCTTTTAGGGTAGTGCCTTGGTAAACGTCATAAGCGCTTACACCAACATTATCAGTAGCGGCAGTCCACGTTAAATTTGTCGTGGTCTGAGTTGTTCCCGAAGCAGCCAGGTTCGTTGGTGCTGATGGTGCAATTGAATCAGTTGAACCGGCAGTAATTGTAAAGTTGGTATTAGAAACATCAAAGAAAATATGATTTGTTCCTTTCACCATGATCCTGTTTTGTGTTCCTGCTGTATTTGGGATCGTTACCGCTTGTGTTCCATCATTCGGAGTGGCAGCCAGAAGCGTTACAGGAAAAGTATTTCCGCCATCGGTAGACAATAAAATATCGACATTGGCACAATTAACACCATTGGCAGTAGTTCCCGCAACAGCCCATGTTACCGTTTGTGTGGAACCGCCAACATAAGAAACAGCGGTATTTGGAGTGCTGACGGTAAACGGTCCGGCAGTAGCATTTACGGTTACCAGCATATCGTCGCTGTTATTTCCTGAACCGCCTGCTCTGTTGTCACGCACAGTCAACCTGAAATTGAGTGTTCTTGCTACCGAAGACAATGCTTCTACAGGAATTTCAGTGCCTGTTGTAGTGGTAGCGCCGGTAAGGACAGAGGACATCTTAGGGAAATACCTTATTGGAGAAATTGATGGATTGTAAGACCTGAAGTTAGGCCCGGTTGTTTTAGTCGCGCCCGGATTAGTCGAAGCTGAACCATTATCCATTTGCTCCCAGTCGTAAGTAAGCGCATCACCATTGGCATCAGTCGCTGCACCGGTAAGCATAAAAGGAGTGCTTTTAGGAATCGTATAATCCAAACCTGCGCTTGCCGTTGGAATGGCATTTCCGGTAGCGGTTTTTACAGGACAGGTTTTGGTCTTGATATTATTGGTTACCTGCTGAATGCTTACTGCGTGAAAATAGGCATCAGAATGCGGCTGCACGTCTTTTGTAGTGATTCCGGCATAACCCATGATCGTAGATCCGCTTCCAGGTTCCATCTGAACGCCTGTTCCTTCATTGCTGTGTGTAAACGTGTGGTTGGCTCCAAATTGGTGGCCCAATTCGTGTGCTACATAATCAATATCGAAGTTATCACCTGAAGGGATTCCGTCTCCCGGAGAAGTAAATCCGCTTCCTTTTGAACCGTTTACGCAAACGCAACCAATACAGCCTGCGTTTCCGCCTCCGCCTGAAGCGCCAAATAAGTGGCCTACATCATAATTGGCCTCACCAATCACTGAAGTCAGCGTGCTTTGCAATTGTGAATTCCACGCGCCACCGGCACCAGTTGAAGCATTGGCATAAGGATCGGTAGAGGCGTTAGTGTAGATTACCGCGTCAGTATTGGCAATCAAAACCATTCTAACGGCGAAATCTTTTTCAAAAACACCATTCACACGTGTCATCGAATTGTTAATGGCTGCCAGTGCCAAAGCTTTAGTGCCGCCAAAATAGGTCGTGTATTCGCCGGTAACCGACATCGCTAAGCGAAAAGTCCGTAAAAATGCATCATCTGCATTCGGCCTGGCCTGATTAGTCGTCACTTCATCGTGGACATTGTCTATAACGCGGCACTCGAAAGGCGTTAATGAAGCTGCTTTATCAGATTTTCTGTAAACAGTATACGAACTTAAATCAGTTGTATACGGCTCAATAAATTCGGCAGATTGATTGGCGCGGATCACCATAGTCTGCAATCCAAGCGGAGAAAGGCTGAAATAAATAGTTGAGGTCGGATTTTCTACACCTTGTCCGATGTAGGATTTGATCTCCGGATATCTTTCGGCCAGCGCCGGATCCATATTGGAAGATTCCAAAATCCTGAAATTCTCCATCTGTCCGTCGGCATTTGGGAAAGCAATAATGTTATTTGAAAGGCTGTTTCCTGCGAATCTTTTGGGTGAACGCGCCAAATCCTGCCTGAGCTGAGCGACATCCAGGGTAAATAATTTGGGGTTGCTAATGGTCCTTTTATTCTCATTGGTTACCGCCTGGGGATTTTTGACGGTCGACTTCCATAGTGTTCTTCCAGTTTGGGCATAGGAAAAACTTGTGATTGCAATGAATGCAATCGAAAGTAATTTGTTTTTCATAATAATAAGTTGGGTTATAATTAGTGGCTCAAATATAAAATTATTTCGAATTAATAATTAAAAGATTAAATAAATTAGTTAACAATTCGATAACTTACCTCCTTATATTTTAAAATTAATTCAAATATTATGGAAAAATACTACGATTAATTAAATCATACATTGTGATTTTTCCTACTTTTTCATTTCGCTAAAAAAAGCTATTTTTATAAAAATTTTTTCGAATGGATTTGAGTTATTGGGAACTTAAAAATTGGTTTACCAATGTAGACTATACAATTGTTGGCAGCGGAATCGTAGGATTGCATGCCGCGCTTCGTTTGCGGGAAAGATTTCCCGAAAGCAAAATACTGGTTCTGGAGAAAGGGATGCTTCCTCAGGGCGCGAGTACAAAAAATGCCGGGTTTGCCTGTTTCGGCAGTATTTCAGAAATAATAGACGATTTAAAATCCAATACTGAAGAAGATGTTGTACAACTGATTCAAAAAAGATGGCACGGATTGCAATTGCTCAGGAAAAACCTCGGAGATGCGACTATCGATTTTAAGCCTTATGGCGGTTACGAGTTGTTTTTAAAAGAAGACAACAGCGGTTATGAGGAATGTGTGTCGAAACTACCTTTCATCAATGAAATCCTAAAACCGCTTTTTAAAGCGGGTGTTTTTGCGAAGGAAGTCGATCGTTTTGGTTTCAAAGGAATCCACGAGTATCTTGTCTTTAATCCGTTTGAAGCACAGATTGACACCGGATACATGATGCAGGCTTTGTTGAAAAAAGCAGTTTCCGAAAATATTTTGATACTCAACCAGCAAACAGTCATTTCCTGGCAGGAAAATCCAAATGATGTAAAAGTTGTGCTGAAAGATTTTGACTTTAATACAAAAAAGTTGCTTTTTGCTACAAACGGATTTGCTGGAAATCTAACAAACGAAGCCGTGAAACCTGCCAGGGCACAGGTTTTAATTACAGAACCGATACACAATTTAGATATTAAAGGCACGTTTCATTTAGACAAAGGATATTATTATTTCCGAAACATTAATGACAGAATACTTCTTGGCGGTGGACGAAATCTTGATTTTGAAGGAGAAACTACTACAGAGTTCGGACAAACTACAATTATTCAGAATCGGTTGGAACAATTGCTGAAAGAAGTAATTTTGCCGGATACCGATTTTAAGATTGCCCATCGCTGGAGCGGAATTATGGGTTTGGGATCGAGTAAAAATCCGATTGTAACCCAATTATCGGACCATACTTACTGCGGCGTAAGATTGGGCGGAATGGGTGTAGCGATAGGAAGCCTTACAGGAAAAGAAGTGGCCGATTTAATTTAAAACAGATTATGCTAAAAAAAATATTTCGTTGGATTTGGAAAGCGTTGTTGTGGTTTTTTGCCATTTCGATCCTCATGGTCATTGTGTTCAGATGGATTCCGGTTCCATGGACACCATTGATGGCAACACGCGCGATTGAAAATAAATTTGACGGAAATGACATGGTCTGCAGCCATGACTGGGTGTCATTGGAAGAAATATCCACAAACCTTCAAAAAGCAGTTATTGCCAGCGAAGACGCCAATTTTCTTAAGCACCATGGTTTTGATTTTAGCGCCATCAGAAAAGCGATGAAGAATAATGAGAAAGGGAAAAGGCTCAAAGGTGGTAGTACGATCACACAGCAAACCGCCAAAAATGTTTTCCTATGGCAGGGAAGAAGTTACCTCCGCAAAGGGCTGGAAGCATATTTCACGGTACTCATCGAAATTTTTTGGGGAAAGGAACGCATTATGGAAGTGTACCTGAATAGTATTGAAATGGGAGATGGTGTTTATGGCGCCCAAGCTGCTTCAAAATATTGGTACAGGAAAGACGCAGTGGGTCTGTCTAAGAACGAAGCGGCTGGGATCGCTGCTATTCTGCCTAATCCGAGGAAATTTAAGGCTACCAATTCTTCGTCCTACATTAACAGGAAAAAAGGAAGGATCATGGCAGGAATGGCCGCAGTTAAAATTGAATATTAGCAGATATAAAAAAAGCGCTGATCAGGAGCGCTTTTTTGTGGTTTTATTAGTGAAACAAAGGGATGTATTGTTTCCAGTGTTTATAAATCAGAATAACATTAAAAACGACGACCAATAGTGCGGCACCAACGCCCGGGATGTCAAGAAATAAGTGAAATAGTAAAATGTTAATTGAAATTGGAGCCAATAATATTAAGGCAAAAGCGACCCATTTTTTCAATAACAGCATTGCGCCAATAATGACTTCAAGAATACCTACAAAAGGGAAAATATAACCGGTTGCACCCAATGAACTCATAAAATCTGCCGCTGATCCTGTTGGAGGCGGAAGCGGAATAAAATGTAAAAATTTATTGCTGCCAAAGACAACAAGCAAGATTCCTAATAAGATTCTGACGATTAAGGTAAATTGTGAATTCATAAATTTTTAGGTTTATTGGTTAGGTATAATTTTAATAGAATTCTAAAGTAGTAAATTATTCTTTACAAAAAACATAATTCTTTACGGGAAATAAAAAACCACTTCTAAAAAGTGGCTTTTTAATTTACTGAAAATGAGTGTTTTTAAATGTTGAAATTCAATCCCATGACAATGTTTCTACCCATGTTTGAGATACCGTCATTTTTAAGCCGTGACAAGTGCGCGGTATAATTTTTATCAAAAATGTTGTTACCGCTAAGGGTTACTTCCAAAGCTGTTCTTCCCATTTTTATCTTTCCGCCCAAGCTCAGATTGATCAGGGTATATCCGTTTGATTGTGTTTCAAATCCGCTCACGCTATCCTGATTGAAAGTGCTTGAAACGTTGAGGGAAGCAAATCCTTCCGAAAGCCATTTTTTCACATTGAATTCGCCTCTTATAGTATTGTTCCAATTGTTGGCCGGAATCAAAGGCAGGTAATCGCCATCTTGTTTTTTGCCCGTTACAGTTTCAAAGCTGCTTTCCAGATGCAGCCAGTCTAATGGATGCGGATGAATGTGTAAGCCAATTTCACCACCATACAATTTTGCATCATCCTGAATGTAATTGAAAACATCATTGTCTTCGATCACAATTCCTGAAGGTGCTGTAAAAATATAATTATTGATATGATTGTAAAATCCGTTGACGAAAAATTCAAAATGACTGTTGTTGTATTCCAAATTTAAGTCGGTTTGCAGATTTTGCTCAGTTTCCAGATTGCTGTTTCCAATTTCATAGCGGTTGGTTCCTTCATGAACGCCATTCGAGGTCAGCTCTGCAAGATTGGGTGCGCGAAAGCCTGATGCGACATTCAGTCTCAATGTTAGGTTTTGCAACAAATTGGTTTTGTAACCCAATGAGGCATTAAAGCTGTCAAAAGACCTTTCTATGGCTTCAAAAGATCCTTCTTCCCCAAGGATACCGTGGCTTTCTGCGCTAATATTGCGATTGTCATAACGCAGTCCGGCCTGAATGGTATTAGAACTCCATTCGTAATTTGCCGTTCCGAAAACCCCAACGTCATTGGTCACTGCATCGGGAATGAGGTATTCCTCTCCCGAATTGGTATTGGTCTGATTCATGCCCTGAATGCCAACGATCGTTTCTAATTTTCCCAGTTTTGGAAAATGAAATTTAGCATCGTAATTAAATGTTTTCAGATTCATTTTCAACACTGCAATAGCGCTGTCTTCAAATTCACTACGGTCATTGGCGATGTATCCCATATTGACATCGAGCCTGGAATTACTGAAAAAGAAAATAGAATTCAGGCTTAAAAGATTATTGTATACACCTTGTTTCGGATAAGCTGTCGTTTTGCTCGTGGTCTGTTCCGATATTCCGTTTTCAGGAATTCCCAGATCCAGCTTGTTGAAATTATACCGCAGAACGGCAGAGAAATTGGCGTTGCTGTAGCCAATTCCGGTTTTCAGATCGGTTTCATTATAGCGGGTGTTGGTTACCCGGGCTCCATCCGTAATGGCGTAATCCGAATGCGTATTGTAACTTCCACGGGCAAGGAATTTCCAGTTCTCAGTGGAAGCTTTCAGGCCTAAAGAAGAATTGCTTCCCAAAGTATTGGAAAAAAACTTTTGGCCGACATTGGCTTTAAACGTATTGGCGTCAGCAAATTTCTCGGGATTAAAATACAAAACACCGCCAAGCGCATCTGATCCATAAAGCAGTGATGCAGGACCTTTGATGACTTCAACGCTTTCGATTCCGGCATCGTTCAATCCGAGTCCGTGTTCATCCCCAAATTGCTGGTTTTCCAATCTTACGCCTTGCGAATAAACAAGCACCCGATTGCCGCTTAAACCGCGAATAACCGGTTTTCCGATAGAAGTTCCGGTAGAAACCTGCGATACGCCGGGAATCGACGACAAGCCTTCGATTAAAGTGGGAGCGCCGTTTTGCTGTAGCGATTTGATGGTTTCATGCGCTACTTTCATTACATTTTGCGATTGTAATTTGTTGAAGGCAGTAGAAACGATCACTTCATCCATCTGGAAAACAGTTTCGTCGAGTGTCAGGTCGAGCGATTGCTGTTCCTGCGGATTAATGGTTCTATTTTGAGTCGTAAATCCGACATATATAAAAGACAATTTTACATTTCCATTAGGCAAATTATTCAGAGTGTATTTTCCGTTTTCATCTGTGGTAGTGCCTTTGTGAAGTTCCGGAGCATAAACCGAAACACCTTTAATGGGTTGTTGTTTTGAATCTGTAATAATTCCTGTAATGCTGTTTTGGGCGTGCAGCATAGCGGAAAACCCTAAGATTAGGGCCAATATAATTTTTTTCATGGTGTATGATTTTTATTGTAAATAAATGCGCTTCGCAAAAAGATGCGGAAGGCGTAAAATAAATTTAAACAATAAAAAAAGGCGGGCCACGCAAAGGATTGCCGTCTTTATAAAAGGAAATGGCGTGCTCATTGGAAGCGAAAAAATACGGAACTGCCCCATGCTCAAAGTGCGCACGAAATGCAAAAGTTTCTGTAGCGATAAAAGTACTGAAAGCAAATTCACACGTAAAACAATGATCGAAACCATGATGCTGGTGTGTTATTTCAGCAGCCGAATGGTATTTGTGGTGGCAATGTTTTTCTGAAAGTTGTTTTTCTAGATGCTCAAAAGAGTGGAAAGACGGGAACAATATTGAGAACAATATCGAAATTGTAACCGTCCAGTTCATTATGGCAACTCTTTTTTTCATTGGAGCAAATGTAAGAATCAGAAAAGAAAGGAATGTGATTTTAACAAAATTGCAACTAATTTATTCTGCACAAAAAAAGAGGACAATTTGGTCCTCTTTTTTTATTGCTGTATTAATCTTAAACCAAATGATTGGCCACCAGGTATTCGGCAATCTGAATGGTGTTTGTCGCAGCGCCTTTTCTTAGATTATCTGCCACAATCCACATATTTAAAGTGTTGGGCTGGCTTTCGTCGCGACGGATTCTCCCAACAAACACATCGTCTTTTCCCTGTGCATACATTGGCATCGGATAAGTATAAGTGTCGGTATTGTCCTGAACAACAACTCCAGGTGTATTGTGAAGTATGTTCCGGACATCATCCACATCAAAATCATTTTCAAATTCGACATTGACCGCTTCCGAATGCCCACCAACAATAGGCACGCGAACCGCAGTTGCCGTAACCGCAATGGTTTTATCATTTAATATTTTCTGCGTTTCGCGAACGAGCTTCATTTCTTCTTTGGTATAGCCATTTTCTTCAAATACATCGCATTGCGGAATGGCATTCCTGTGGATAGGATATTTATAAGCCATGTCGCCCTTAACTCCTGTATATTCATTTTCCAGTTGCTGTACTGCTTTTACGCCGGTTCCTGTAATCGATTGATAGGTAGAAACAATAACCCTTTTAATATCGTATTTTTTGTGAAGTGGCGCCAAAACCAATACCATCTGGATGGTAGAGCAATTTGGATTGGCAATGATTTTATCGGCTTTGGTCAGTTCGGATGCGTTGATTTCAGGAACCACTAATTTTTTTGTAGGATCCATTCTCCAGGCAGAAGAATTGTCAATTACGGTTGTTCCCGCAGCTGCAAATTTTGGAGCCCATTCGAGAGACGTTTCGCCTCCGGCAGAAAACAAAGCGATATCCGCTTTCATGTCGACTGCGGTTTGCATGCCAACGACTTTATAATTTGTTCCTTTAAACGCAATTTGCTTTCCAACGGATTTTTCGGAAGCCACCGGAATTAATTCGGTTACCGGAAAATTCCTTTCGGCTAAAACCTGGAGCATTACTTCGCCAACCATTCCGGTTGCACCCACTACAGCAACTTTCATATTTATTTCTTTAAAGATTATTTATTTGGAAACACAAAAGTAGACAGAATTTCAGTTGTTTTCAACATTTGCAAAAAGAAAAACCATCCGTTTTCAGGATGGTTTGGTTAGAATATATAATGTAGCGGAAATATCTTAACGGTTCTTCAGCGCATCCCTGATTTCCATCAGCAGTTTTTCTTCATTTGATGGCGCAGGCGGCGCAGCCGGAACTTCGGCATCTTGTTTTCTGGCGGCATTGATTCCTTTTATGATCAGGAATAAGATAAAAGCAACAATGATAAAATTGATGATCGCCGATAAAAACATACCATATTTAACTCCGCCGAAAGCGGTCAGTTCTTCAATTTTAGACAAATGAGCCGCTTCCAATGCAGGTTTTAAAAGCAATGGCGTAATAACATCCTCGATTAATGAGCTGACGATTTTACCGAATGCAGCGCCAATTACAACACCAATCGCCAAATCGACTACGTTGCCTTTCATTGCGAAAGCCTTAAATTCTGATAACATTCCCATAATAAATTGTTTTGGTTTAAAATTGAGTTTTGATTCGAACGAATTTAGTTAAAAATATAAAAGCCTACAGATTTTATCTTGAAAAAATCATTTTATTCTCTGTAGAAAACGCGTTTTACTCTTTGGGAAATGCCTGTAAGTATTTCATAAGGAATAGTTTGTAGTTTTTGGGCGATAAATGCAACTGTAGGATTTTCGCCAAAAATAATAACAGAATCACCTTCTTTACAGTTGATTTCAGTTGCGTCAACCATCAGCATGTCCATACAAATGCTGCCTACAATTGGTGCTTTTGCATTGTTTATGAGGACATAGCCATTTTCATTTCCCCAATGCCTCGAAATGCCATCGGCGTATCCAATTGGAATGGTGGCAATCGTAGTACGTCTTTTAGCTACAAATCGTCTTCCATAGCCCACGCTTTCTCCATTTTCGATAATTCTGATTTGAGAAATAATAGATTTTAAAGTGCCAACATTTTCCAGCTGCGGCTGCTCGTCTGGATCATTAGAAATACCATAAAGTCCGATACCCAGCCGAACCATATCGTATTGTGCTTTCGGAAAATTACTGATTCCGGAAGTATTGAGGATATGCCTTATGGGTTTGATTTGCAATTCATGCATCAGTTGTGACGATAATTTTTCAAACAGTTCAATCTGCGAAAGCGCAAATTCATGGTGCAGCATGTCATCACTGGTCGCCATATGCGATAAAATACTTTTAACGGCAACCGATTTATTTTCACGTAAAGTAGCAATCAGTTCTGCCATTTGTTCTTCTTCAAATCCGAGGCGGTGCATGCCGGTGTCGAGTTTAATGTGTATCGGGAAATGCTTTAATTTTTTCTGACCGGCAATTTTAAGGAAAGCATTGAGTCCTTTCAAACTGTAAATCTCTGGCTCGAGATGGTGCTGGATAATCGCAGGAAAACTGGTATTTTCCGGGTTTAAAACCATAATCGACAATTTAATCCCATCATTTTTGAGCGAAATTCCTTCATCGGCGAAAGCCACCCCCAAGTAATCCACATTATGGTGTTCGAGTAATTTTGCGATTTCAAATCCGCCATTTCCATATCCAAATGCTTTGACCATGACCATCATCCTGGTTTTCTTTTTGAGTTTCGATTTGAAGAAATTCAGATTGTGGCTGATGGCATTGAGATTGATTTCCAAAACCGTTTCATGTGTTTTTTCTTCCAATGCCGAAACGATTTTTTCAAAATGGAATGTTCTCGCGCCTTTGATAAGAATGGTTTCATTGCCAAAATCCAAACGGTCAAAATGAGCCAGAAATTCATCGGTATTCTTAAAAGTAACCGCGTTGAGGAATTTGCTCTTAAATCCCGAAATGGTTTCGCCAATGCCAATTACACGGGCTATCTTGTTAGAAATAATCAATTGGGACACTTTTGAATAAAGTTCTTCATTCGCGAGTCCGCTCTGAAAAATATCAGAAAGGATCAATGTCTTTTTCTTGTATTGTTTTTGGCTTTCGAGGAAGTCAAGTGCAATTTTTAGTGATTGAAAATCAGAACTGTAACTATCATCGATCAATGTTGAATTGTTGATGCCGTTTTTGACTTTAAGCCGCATTTCGACAGGAAACAGCAATTCCATCCTGCTTTCTATTGTCTTTTCGTCATAACCAAAATACAATAAAACCATCATGCAATGAATGGCATTTTCTACTGACGCATCGTCCTGAAAAGGAATTTTGATTTCAAAAGAGGCATTATCTCTTCTGATTTTTAGCAGTGTTTTGTCTAAAACCGATTTCTTAACGATGTAAACATCAGCGGTTTCATCTTTACAACTCCATGAAAATGTTTCCGTTTTCGGATTCAGAAAAGCATCGACCGTTTTGTTTTTATTGTAAATTAAAACTTTGGCATTCTGAAAAAGTTTTACTTTCTGTTTTATTTTTTCGCCAATATTTGAAAAACCTTCATCATGTGCCGAACCAATGTTAGTCAAAATGCCAATCGTTGGTTTTATAATAGTTTCCAGTTTTTCCATTTCGGCCACCGTAGAAATTCCGGCTTCAAAAATACCCAGATTGTGCTTTTCATTGATGGCAATTACAGATAATGGGACACCAACCTGAGAATTATAACTTTTCGGACTTCTGATAATGTTGTAATCCGGACTTAATAAAAAGTTCAGCCATTCTTTAACGATCGTTTTTCCGTTGCTTCCTGTTACGCCAATAACCGGGAAATCAAACAGACTTCTATGGTAGGCGGCAAATTGCTGCAAACTGTCGAGCGTGTTTGCTACGAGTAAAAAGTTGGCTTTGTTTTCAAAACCTGATGGAATTTGTGTCACTACAAAATTAGTAACGCCTTTTGCAATCAGTTCTTCGATATAAATGTGCGCATCATTATTAGGTCCGACAATGGCAAAAAACAATGTCTGCGCTCCGTTTTGAAGCGAACGGCTATCGATGGAAATATTTTCGATCAGTACGTTAGGATGTTTTCCTAACCATTTGGCATGAAGGATCGGGACAATATTTTTTAAAGATAAAATCAAGGTTAGCGTTGATTTTTGGTTTTGATTTTTTCCGGCTGTGAAGTTTCTGAATCCTGGTTTTTTCGCATTGCATTGTAATAAGCGGCACGGCTCAAAGGCTCATATTCTTCGGTTTCGCCTAGTAAAACCAAATTATCACTGTCTGATTTCCGGAAGCTGTAATTGGCTAAATTTCCGGTTCTGGTGCAAACGGCGTGGACTTTTGTAACATATTCTGCAGTTGCCATTAGTGCCGGCATCGGACCAAAAGGATTGCCTTTAAAATCCATATCCAAACCTGCGACAATAACCCTAATACCGGAATTGGCGAGATCATTACAGATTTTCACGATTTCATCATCAAAGAATTGCGCCTCGTCAATACCAACGACATCGCAGCCTTGCGCTAAAATGGCAATATTGGCAGCCGCGGGAACCGGAGTGGAACGAATCTCATTGCTGTCATGTGAAACCACCATTTCATCGTGGTAACGCGTGTCGATGGCAGGCTTGAAAATTTCTACTTTCTGCTTGGCAAATTGTGCTCTTTTAAGCCTGCGGATGAGCTCTTCGGTCTTTCCCGAAAACATAGAACCGCAAATGACTTCGATCCAGCCAAATTGTTCTTTATGATTTACTGTATTTTCGAGAAACATTTCGTAATTTTCAGGCTTAAAAAGGATTAGATTTTTTTTACATTGTATAGGATACAAACCGACATAAAATTTTTCTACTTTTACGCCGATGTCAAAAGTAGAAAAATTTTATCAAAGGTTACTTCTTCCTTAAGCTAAATAAAATCTACCGAAGGAATTTATTAAAAGATATCCCTAGTCACTATAATTTAAAAGTTATGAAAAAAAAGTTGGAAGCCGAACTGATCAGCATCGCGCATCGGATTTTAAAGCTTAAGAACAAATCAGACCTGAACCAATTGCATCAGGAAACACAGAAATTATATGAAAAACTGTCGGTGCTGAAATTTGTAGAAGAAAATTTCGGAGACGTAAAACCAACCATTGGCATTGCCGAGATACAGGAAAAAATAGATACTGCTTTTGATACTGTTGCTGAGCCTGAAGTAGCTACTGAAGCATTAGCAGTTATTCCGGAAATGGAAACGGTTGCTGAACCAGAGTTAATTATTGAAGAAGAAGCAATAACTGAAGAGGAATCTGAAACCAATTCTGATGAAACCACAGAAGATGCGCCTGCTGAGCCAATTGCTGAATCTGAAACGACTGAACCGGAATCGGAAAAAACTGAAGAAGCACCAGTAGAAGAAGAACCTCAGCATACAGAAACGGAAGCAATTGAAGAAATTCCTGCTGCCGAAGAAGAAATACAGCCTGAACAACAAGAAACCGAAAAGCCAAAAGAAGAGTTCTTTAAACCTGCTTTTGAACTTTCATTTGATCCAAAAGGCGAAGAAGCAAAAGAAGAGGAAGTAAAAGAGGATGCTAAAGAAGAGTTCAAAACGTCCAATACCCAGATTACGTTTGAAGATATTTTGGGATCGAGCTATGTAGATCCGGTTTTTGTAAAACCTGAAGATCTTGAAAAAGAACGCGAAACGGCAAAACCGGATAATGTTATTCCGATTGGAAGAAGTTTTTCAGACAATTCAAATGTAATTTCACTAAACAAAAATGATGAAACCAGACCATATTCTTTAAACGATCGTCTTTCTAAAGGAATAACCATTGGATTAAACGACCGTGTGGCTTTTATGAAGCATCTTTTTGCAAACAGCAGCGAGGATTACAATCGTGTTTTGTCACAATTGATGACTTTCGATACTTTTGCAGAAGCCCAATCCTTTATTGATCAGATGGTCAAGCCGGATTATAACAATTGGGAAGGAAAAGACGAATATGCAGAACGTTTCATGGAAATTGTAGAGAAAAAATTCTCTTAAAAATAGTATATATATGAATTCCACAGCGGTACGCAGATTTTTCCGTGCAGCTGTGGAATTTGTGTTTTAGCTTATTAAATATGGGAAAATTATACATTGTTCCAACGCCAATCGGCAATCTCGAAGACATGACTTTTCGCGCCATCAGAATTCTGAAGGAAGTCGATTTGATTCTGGCTGAAGACACGCGAACCAGCGGAAAACTCCTCAAGCATTTTGAAATCGGGACACACATGTACAGCCATCACATGCACAATGAGCACAAAACGGTTGAAAATTTAATCTCACGGTTGAAATCGGGTGAAACCATCGCCTTAATTTCCGATGCCGGAACTCCTGCAATTTCCGACCCCGGATTTTTACTTACGCGATCCTGTGTCGAAAACAATATTGAAGTCGAATGTTTGCCCGGTGCTACAGCTTTCGTTCCCGCATTAGTCAATAGCGGATTGCCGAATGACCGTTTTGTATTTGAAGGATTCCTGCCGGAAAAAAAAGGCAGACAAACCCGATATTTGGCACTTGCAGAGGAAACACGCACAATGATTTTATATGTTTCCCCGCATAAGCTAATCAAAACTTTAGCAGAATTTATTACTTATTTTGGTGAAGACCGCCCAATTTGTGTGTCAAGGGAATTGTCGAAATTGCACGAGGAAAATATTCGCGGAACTGCAAAAGAAGTCCTGACCCATTTTGAAGGCAAGCCGCCGAAAGGTGAAATTGTAGTAGTTGTTTCTGGAAAACTAACTCCAAACAAAAAAGAAAAGGAATAGCTTATTCTATTTCCAGATCGACAAAAGAAAATGAATTTCCACTAAATAAGCCCTTGTCCGACAATTTCAAATCGGGAATTACCAGCAAAGCCATAAACGACAAAGTCATAAACGGCGCTTTTAGTTGGCTTCCGAGCTGTTTTGCCATGGCATCGATTTCTTCATATAATTTCCCTGTTTCCCAACCGTCTTTGTCACTCATGATTCCGGCAACGGGCAAAGCGAGCGACTTATTTTCGGAACCATTAACCCCACAAATGCCGCCTGTATTTTTAATAATGAGATTTACCGCGTTGCAGATTTCCTCATCAGAAGTGCCCACAACAACGATATTGTGGCAATCATGCGCTACAGAACTCGCAATAGCACCTTTTTTCAATCCGAAATTTTTAATGAAAGCGATCGCTGGTTGTGTGTCCTGATAGCGATTTACGACAGCCATCTTTAGAATGTCATTTGCTGTATCTGAAATGATTTTGCCGTTTTGAATTAAAGGCTTATGGTGGATTTCATTGGTAATCAGCTGGCCTTCCAAAGCTTCAATAACACGAATTTTCGAAGCGGTACTTTTTACTTCAAAATCAGCAACTGTTTTCGCTGAAATATTGAAATTATTGGGTGTTTCAAATGCAATATTTTCAATAAAAGATTTACCGTTTTCGGCGACCAATTCACCGTTGATATAGGTTTGGATAACTTTAAAATCAGTCAGATTGTCAACAACTATAAAATCGGCCGCATCATTTTTCCTGAGCAGGCCAACATTCATTTTGTAGTGATCTACCGGATTGATACACGCTGCCTGAAGCACTTTGAAAATATCAATCCCTTTAGCAACTGCTCTTGCGCAAAGAGCGTTAATATGGCTAATGATTAAATCATCTGGATGTTTGTCATCAGAGCAAAACATCATATTTTTGTAATGTTCCGGAAGCAAACCAATCAACGCCTCAAAATTTTTAGCCGCACTTCCTTCACGGATCAGTACTTTCATTCCCAGACTTAATTTTTCAGACGCTTCTTCGGAAGTAAAACATTCATGGTCTGTAGAAATTCCGGCAGCAATGTATTTTCTTACAGGTTCGCCGCGCAATCCCGGCGCATGACCATCTATTGGTTTGTTGAAATGTTTTGCCCATTGGATTTTCTTCATCACTTCGGCATCATCAAATAAAACGCCCGGATAATTCATCATTTCGGCGAGATAGTAAATGTCCGGACATTCCAGCAATTCTTTAATCCCATCTGAATCTATCGTCGCTCCGGCAGTTTCAAATGTAGTGGCCGGGACACATGACGGTGCGCCAAAATGAAACTTGAGGGGCACTTTTTTACTGTTCTTAATCATATAATAGACACCTTCTTTTCCAAGCACATTTGCGATTTCATGAGGATCGGAGACGGTTGCAACTGTTCCGTGCAGTACGGCTAACTTTGCAAATTCTGAAGGAACCAACATTGAGCTTTCTATATGGATGTGGGCATCGATAAATCCGGGAAGAATGTAATTCCTAACGGGATGTTCTTTTTCGGCAATTGAAATTATATGGCCGTTTCGAACAGTAATTTCTCCGGAATAAATCCGTCGGTTTGGAATGTCTACAATTTGTCCCTGGATTTGCATCAGCATTGTTTTTTATATTTGAAAAGATAACGAAGGAACGATTTTTTCTGGATTCGGTAAAGGCAATTTCAAAAAAAATATCCTAAATTTGGATACTTATGCACCATACAAAATTCAATCTATGCGCTGGAACATCAAACCCAATCCAAATCCTGAAAAGGCAAAGCAACTCGCGGCAGCCTTAAATGTTGACTTTTTTATCGCCCAATTGCTTGTACAGCGTGGCGTAGAAACATTTGAAGCCGCACGTCGGTTTTTCCGTCCCGACTTAAATGACCTCCACGATCCATATTTGATGAAAGATATGGATAAGGCTGTTTATAGGATAGAAAAAGCCATTTCAAATAATGAGAATATACTGGTTTTCGGCGATTATGATGTTGACGGAACGACTGCGGTTTCTCTTGTGTCTTCGTATCTCAAAACGATTCACCCCAATATTGCGACTTATATTCCTGATCGTTATGATGAAGGTTATGGTATTTCGTTTAAGGGAATTGACTTTGCTGACGATAATGGTTTTTCGTTAATTATTGCTTTGGATTGTGGTATCAAATCTATAGCGCATATTGAATACGCCAAAGCAAAAAATATCGATTTCATCGTTTGCGACCACCATAGGCCAGGTGATATCCTGCCCGATGCCATTGCTGTTTTGGATCCTAAAAGAAGCGATTGTAATTACCCTTATGATGAATTGTGTGGTTGCGGCATTGGCTTCAAGCTGATTCAGGCGTTAGGCAAAAACCGCAATGAAACTATAGAAGACCTGAAACCTTACCTCGATTTAGTCGCAACTGCAATTGCAGCAGATATTGTTCCGATGACAGGAGAAAACCGAATTCTGGCTTATTACGGTCTACAGGTAATCAACAGCGACCCAAGACCCGGAATCGCAGCATTAATCCACCAGATTAAAAAGAAAACACTCGACATTACCGATGTTGTTTTTATTATAGCGCCAAGAATCAATGCAGCCGGAAGAATCAAACATGGCAATCATGCGGTAGAATTATTAACAGAATTTGATTTTGAACAGGCGCAGCAATTCGCATCGGAAATTGAGCAATACAACAGTGACCGGAAAGACCTCGACAAGCAGATTACAAAAGAGGCATTGTTCCAAATAATTGATAATGAAGAGCAGAGTCGATTTACAACAGTGGTTTTTCAGGAGAATTGGCACAAAGGCGTGATTGGCATTGTTGCTTCAAGGTTAATTGAAACCTATTATCGTCCAACATTGGTTTTTACCAAAAGCGGAGACAAATATGCGGCTTCGGCACGTTCCGTTAAAGGATTTGATGTTTATAATGCACTTGAAGCTTGTGCGGAACATCTGGAGCAATTCGGCGGACACATGTATGCGGCAGGAATGACTTTAGCACCAGAAAAATATTCAGATTTCAAAAATGCTTTTGAAAAGACGGTGCAAGAATCCATTCATCCCGATATGTTAACACCCGAAATCGAAATTGATGCAGAAATCGATTTTCAGGATATATCTCCGAAACTGACACGTATTCTCAAACAATTCGAGCCTTTCGGCCCAATGAATATGACTCCGGTTTTTCTGACCAGAAACGTGAAAGATACCGGATATGGAAGAAAAATCGGAAGCGATGACGAGCATTTGAAATTATTTGTGAAGCAAAATAATTCAGAAGGGTTCCCGGCAATTGGATTTGGCATTGGAAACAAATTGGATTTGACCACCAAACAAAAACTTTTTGAAGTAGTTTATAACATTGATGAAAACGAGTGGAATGGGAATGTTTCTGTGCAATTGCGACTCAAAGACATCCGGTAAATATTAACACGTCATTATTTAGAATTATATGAAAGATTATCTGTTGGGAATTGGCAGGAACTAAACGCCAAATGTTTTTAATTCAAATGTTTCCCCGTCAAAAACGCCGTAAGTAAAATAACCAATCCAATCGCCCAGATTCACATATTCAGCATTTTCACCGACAGTAATTTTCATAGGCAGATGCCTGTGGCCGAAAATCAGATAATTATAATGTCTGGTTTCTAATTTTCGCTTGGAATACTGGACGAGCCATTCATTTTCTTCACCAAGAAATTTCACATCGGCATCTCCGGAGATCAATTTGTTCTTTACTGAAAGATATTGCGCCAGCTTTACGCCAATATCGGGATGCAGCCATCTGAACAATGCTTTGGAAAACGGGTTAGTAAATACTTTTTTCATCCGTTTATAGCCTTTGTCACCCGGACCTTTACCATCTCCGTGACCGATAAGAAAAGTCTTTCCGCTAAAAGTATATTCCTGATTGTCATGAAACACCGGAATATTAAGTTCTTTTTGGAAATAATCCTCCATCCACAAATCATGGTTTCCGACGAAGAAATAAATGGGAATGCCGCTATCACGGATTTCTGCCAGTTTACCCAAAACCCGAATGAAACCTTTTGGAACGACAGTTTTGTATTCAAACCAGAAATCGAAAAGATCACCCAGCAGGAAAATGGCTTCAGCATCCTGTTTTATTTCATCGAGCCATGCAACAAACTTTTGTTCTCTGGGAAAACTCAGTTCTGCCGTTGGTGCTCCAAAGTGCTGGTCGGAAGCAAAGTATATTTTCTTATTGGAAGGCATTCGGCTAATTTAGGTATTTTGGCATTACAAATTATCACTGGCGAACCACTCGGCAAAAGAGGTTTCGGTTTCCTGTAATCTTAAAGAGTGTAATTTGATGTCGTGTGGCAATCGGTTTTTTATTTTTGCGGCAAAATCGGTAACCATATTTTCACTGGTTGGCTGATAATTAACCAGAATCACATGATGCCCGCGTTGCTTGAGTTCGTTTGCCAATTCAATATGTGGCGTAGTTTCGTTGAATACAGTGGCGTGGTCGAATAAATCTACAATCTCTTCCTTAACGATTTTTTTGAGGTCAGAAAAGTCAATCACCATTCCGAATTTTACATTGTTGCGATCTGCAATCGGTGTTCCGATAACAGTCACGGATAATTTATAACTGTGTCCATGAACATTTTTACACTTGCCGTCATAGCCGTACAATGCGTGTCCGGTTTCAAAACTGAACTGTTTGGTGATCCTGATTTTACTCATGCTGTTTGTTTGCGTACAAATTTAGTAAATAACAGCCATTCTGCGTGGAAATTTATAATTTGCTTTTTTTAAAATGAAAAAAATGTATATTTGCAACCTGCTTTGGGGGATTAGCTCACTTGGCTAGAGCGCTTGCCTGGCAGGCAAGAGGTAACCGGTTCGAATCCGGTATTCTCCACAACCCTGAAGTCATCCGATTTCAGGGTTTTTATTTTAAAATATGGTCAGCTAAATTTTTACTTGTATGTTAAAAAAAAATGCGGTTTCAGGAACCGCATTTAATTTATATTTTATTTATCGCCGGCCTTTTCAGCCTTTTTTTCTATTTTGTCGGCTACCCTGTTCACATCTTTTCTGGCTTGCTTGGTTGCAGCTACTTTGTCTTTGTGAATTTTTCGCGCTTTTTTGTCTGCTTTTACGGCTGTACGTTCAATAGCATCGCCGGTTTTTTCTGCTGCTTTTTCGATTTTAGTTTCCTGTGCCTGAATACTTGCAGAGAATGCCAGAAACAAGCCTAATAAAAATAAGTTTTTCATAATATGTCTTTTTTAAGTTAACGATTGGAGTCTTGTATTACTTTATCAAAAATAACACTTTCTCCCTAAGTGATACGTTCTACAATTCCCGACAAATGTTTTAAAATTAAAGCTAAAACTAATCTTGTATGTAAGTTTTGTTTCCATTGGAATTGATGTAATACTTTCCGCCTCTCGGACCTGTGTATACTTTTTTTCCGTTGTATGTTCCGGTTACTTTATCAGCCACTTTCGGTGCTTTTTCGTCGGTATCTCTGATTTTCGCCGCTGTTTTTTTGGCTTTGGTTTCGACTTTATCAGCCGCCTTTGCAGTTTTGTCAGCTGCTTTCGCTGCCGTTTTTTTAGTTCCGTCTTTTAAATCATTCGCCACTTTTTTAGATTTATCGGCGACCTTATTGGCGGTTTTTACCGTTCCTTCTTTGACATCAGTTGCTACGTCTTCGCTTTTATTGGCTACTTTGTTAGCAGTTTTAACGGTGCCTTCCCTGACATCTTTTGCTGCCTTTTTTGTTTTAACGGCTGCCTTATCAACAGCTTTTCCTACTTTGGTTTCCTGTGCGTAGAATGTTGTTGAAAAAACAAACAGGAAGCAGAATAACAATACTTTTTTAATCATGACTGTGGGTTTTAAGATTTTCTTTATTAAAATTAGTGATTAATTTTTAAATATCCTTAAAAATAGGCTCTTAACTGAACGCTTCCAGTATGAATGGTTTCGCTGGTTTCACTTTTTCGCCCCTGATAATTAAGATTAACTTCCAGAAATTGTGTCAGATTCTTTTGGATTAATAATCGCCATGTTAAATTTTTCCCCGGCTGTAAGCCTTCGAGCATCTGGAAAGCGACAGGCGACTGTGCAAAACCTTCAAATTTATTATCGTATAAAGAAAATTCCCCATTCATGGTCAGCTTTTTTTCGGTGGCATAATTAAAAGAAGTTCCAATGCGTGTCTGTCTCAATTGTTCCCGTTCTCCAATCGTATTGTCTTTGTTCTGAAATTCATAAAACACGTCCCAGCTCGCATTGGTTGAAAATAAGTAGGAAATCTTTGGCGCCAGTTGATAGGCATCTATAATATAATTTCTGGACTCGAAATTTTCAATAATTGCTTCAGATGCTACCGTTTTTCCCGACATCCCAAACAGCCAGTGCTTTTTATACAAATGGGCATACTGCAATTGATGCGAACTGTTTTTATTTTCCTGTGAACCGACAGACAGCAGGTTTTTAGCGCGGCTGTCCAAATACGTATAAGTCACGGAATGATCCTGCTTTCCGCGATTGTAAAACAAACTATTCCTGATACTCGTATTTAGACCTAACAAATTTATATCGGAAGAAGCAAACGGATTCAAATCGAAATTATCACCCTCACGCTTAATCTTCCTGTCGATCAGATAAGAAGTCTGGTTGTAGAAATAAGACAAAATCTTCCTGAAACCGCCTTCGTTTTGCCATTGCGACGGATTTAGTGTAACCGATTCCGAAAATTTATTCTGATGCGTTTTTATAAAAACCTGATTGGGCAGAAAAACACGCACATATTTCGCCTGGTCGGGAAATGGCGCCAACTCAAATTCCTGCAATTCCTGTATGCCATTGCCATTGTAATCATTCCACATGTACATTCCTTGTCCGGCATCAACTTCCAGATAGGTAAATTCCTGCTGCGCAATCCTTCCGGATGTTGTTTCATAGGCAGTCGTTGTCTGAATGAGCTGATCAAAAAAGCGGCTGTTGTATAAAATTCGGGAATTCAGAGAAGGTTCATTGCCACGCATCGGATCAACAAATTTAAAATCCCGGTAATTGATAAAAACAGATAAATCGCTTCGCTCGTTTTGAATCAATTTCGATTTCATATAATAAGACTGCGAGGTGTTAACGCGCTGCAACAAGCCATTTTGCAAGCTGTCGTTCGTTCGGTGCAGATAACCTAATTCGACATATACTTTTGTACTGTCACCACGTCCTGCGAAAGCACCGTATTCAAAAAACCGCTGGCTCAGGGTTGATAATAAATTCGTAGCTTTAATTTTTTCCTTGTTATCTTCGAGCCTGATTGAACTTCCTACCCAGTTTTTTCCGAAATGGTACCTTGCCTGCGTTTGATTCCTGATAAATTTAGAATCCGCGAAAGTACCATCGCTTTTCATAAAGCTGCTTTGGTTCTGAATGTTCCATCGGTCTAATTTAAACAATGCGTTTAGCAAGTGCCGGTTGCCCGAAAAGCTTTCACTGAAATTAAGATTTTCAAACTGATAGGTAAGCTGCCCTTTTTTAGGGAGATTAAAATGCACGCCCGAAACCAGGTAACTCTGATTTCCAGGAGTAATGACCGAAAGGTTCCAGTCACGGTCAAATTCGATATTGAAAAGCCTTTCAATTGTCCGGAATTCTTTCTCGACAAACTGGAAATTGGCAAAAGCGTCGACTTCCCATTTCCCTGTAAAAAGCCGCTGTTTTGCATTAATTTTTCCCGCAAGTCCCTGATTGTCGCTGTCGCTTTTTGGCGAAAAAAGGTTGAGGTCATTGTTGCTGATGCCCAACTCAAAATCTACAACTGTCTTTTCAGAAGGATTGTATTTTCCCACAACCGAGGCAATCTGGATTTTTGTTGGCGGAACCAATCGCGTGATGGGTTCGTAATTCCCCTGTGGGATATTGTTTTCCGGCGGAACATATCTGTAAATTCTTCCGACGCCGGCAGCATTCGCCAGAATATAATTGCCCTGTCTATCACCAACAAGGCTAAATTTGACATTGTATAAAATGTCGGCGGAATTGGTAGAGTTCTCAAAAAATTCCACGCCGTCAATAATTGTCTTTTTGTACAATATTTTATTTTCAGAATAGCTGTCGATGTAAGCCGATGGCGCGGTCATTAAAGCCGGATCGTCACCTGCATTTGCCAGAATCTGAGCCTGCTCTGAAGAAAGATTTTGCTGTAGCGGCTGGTTTTTGACGTCATTTTCAGAATAGACGTAAGCGCCAAGACTCCATTTTTCGCGTTCATGCGTGGCACCAAAATAAGTGACAAACCGGGTGTAATTCCTGTCGGAAAACTGGTATTCGATATTGATCCGCATTTCGGAAGTAATCGGAAAAAGCGAAGTAAAAATAATTTCCCCGGCATTGTAATCAATAATGTAGTCATTATTTTCGCCACGTTTGAGTAAAATCCCGTTCACATAGACACGTTCCGAACCCGAAATAACAAGAATAAATAATTCACCATTGGCACCTGTTAATTTGTACGGACCCTGATTGCCTTCCTGTCCGACAAACGAACTTTTGGCATATTGTCCGCGCACCAAAGCCGCTGACGCAAAGACATTTGTTTTGTTGCCTTCGCTTCCGAAATTAAAACTGGCAGCCAATCCCTGTACCTTTTTGTTGAAATTCAAAAAGCGTGATTTCCTGTTTTCGAGAAAAAGGTCGCCAGCGCGAATATTCCATTTGTCACTGAAAAGCTCAATAAAAATCTGATCGAATTCATCCAGCTTTTGAGAATAACCGCCTTCCTGCAACGGAATATTACTGTCCTGTATTGAGGCGCGAAGACTGACTTTGTCGGATATTTTGCCTGTAATTTGTAAATCAAGATTGGAATTGACAACGGCATTTTGGTTGTTGCCTATGGTAATGCCACGCGTAATGCTTCCGGAAGTATTGAGGCCGTCAAAAGGAACGAATTTTTTGAGCGGATCGCGTGAAACCTTATACAAATTGGATTGCCCATCTTCATTATTGACTACGCGGCGGTCATCATAAATGCTGTATTGTTTGGTAAGATGCTTTGGGAATTTCAGAAAACGCACGGTTAAAGTATCGGTGCCAAAAGGATAATTTTCTTTAAAAACCAAAGTCCCTTTTTGAAAATCCATTTTGTAAAAACTGCTGTCCACCGGCTGATTTCGTGCATCGAGCAATTTAAAAAAAGCGGCATTAACGCTAACAGAATCTATAAGAATCGTATCACGCGCAGCCACAATTTTTTTGGTTTTGTATGGCGTATTGACTTCCTGGGCCTGAAGTCCGGAAAAGTAACCAATGAGGACCCAAAAAAGTATTTTTTTCAGCATACAAGGATATAACGCCACGACTTCAAAAGTAGTGTGTTTTATTTGAAAATGAAAAGGATATCGTTATGCTCCGGCTTCTTTGGTGACAATTTGCATGGTTTCACGGCTCACTTGTTTCAGCATCACGATTTTATTTTCTTCTACCATCTTAGAAGCTTTGTCATCAAAATGGCGAATGGTATATAAAGAAACATTTTCATTATAAGAAACCTTGAATTTCTTCGAAAGGGTATTGCGGAGTTCATTAAAATTCCCAAATTTGTCTTCAATACAAACAGAAAAACTAATCGCTGAATTCTGAATCAGGCTTACTTTCATTTTATACTGGTGCAATAAGGCAAAGATTTCACTAATGTTTTCTTCCATGATGAATGAAAAATCAATCGAGGAAAGCGAAATAAGCAGTTGGTTTTTTTTGACGATAAAGCAAGGAAGCTGTGGTTCAAGATCGGCACCTTTGGAAACACTGGTTCCCGGCAATAACGGATTTAAAAAAGATTTAACATAGAGCGGAATTTCTTTCTTCTGCAAAGGCTGCAATGTTTTCGGATGGATCACGCTCGCGCCGTAAAAAGCCAATTCAATCGCTTCCCGGTAAGAAATCTGGTTCAGAAGACTTGCGTTTTCAAAATATCTGGGATCAGCATTCATTACGCCAGGAACATCTTTCCAAATGGTAACACTTTCCGCATTGAGGCAATACGCAAAAATAGCAGCGGTATAATCTGAGCCTTCGCGTCCTAAGGTAGTTGTAAAATTATTGGGATCGGAACCCAGAAAACCCTGAGTGATGTTCAGGATTTTCTTCCTGACGTTTTTCGAGATGTTTTTCTGCGTCAGTTCCCAATCTACTTCAGCATCACGATACGTGGCATCGGTTTTTATAAAATGCCTCACATCGATCCAGTTGGTTTTAATGCCCATGTGATTCATATAATGGCACAAAATCGTTGTAGAAATCAATTCGCCATAGCTTACAACCTGATCATAAACAAAGTTGTAATTGGGTGATTTATTGCTTTTCAGGAAATATTCCAAATCAGCAAACAAGCCATTCACAGCTGTAAACACGGCATTTTTATCTTCTTCGAATAAATCCAGCAAAATCTGGTTGTGGTATTTTTTCACTTCCTGCACCGACGATTGAAGTGACGCCGATTTGTCGAAATAGTCTTTAATCACAAGTTCCAGCGCATTGGTTGTTTTTCCCATAGCCGAAACCACAAGCAACACATCTTCATAACCCACTTGCTGCAGCACGTCATATACATTTTTAATACCCGCCGCATCTTTCACTGATGCGCCGCCAAATTTGAATATTCTCATTTTTTAATTTCGGATTTAAGATTTAAAAAATTATCGATTCCGTTCTCATCCATTTGTGCCACAAGCCAGTCATTCAGTATTTTTGCCCCGCTTTTTTCATAAAAATCGATAGCAGGTTGGTTCCAGTCAAGGACATTCCATTCAATCCGTCGCACACCGTCAATTTTACCCTGAGCTATAATTTGGGAATACAGTGCAAAACCCAATCCTGAACCCCGCATTTTTTCTTTTACGATGAGATCTTCCAGATGAATAGTTTTCCCTTTCCATGTAGAATAGCGGTAATAATACAAAGCCATTCCTACAATTTCATTATTAATTTCTGCAATAAAAGTATGAAACAGCGGTTGTTCGCCAAAACCATCACGTTCAAGATCGCCAACCGTAATCACAACAGCATTGGGTTCTTTTTCAAAAGCCGCAAGTTCGGAAATTAGTTCCAAAACTGCGGGCATATCTTCTTTCTGGCCTTTTCGGATATTCATTTTTTAGGAGCATTTTCCTGCTATTGCCTTTATCTTTGTTCGTTCCTCTCAAGGATACCGGCTGCTATCAGGGCTAGGGTTTATCGTTAAACAAACAAATATACAAATCCGATAAACTATCCGGTAAAATTCCTTTCATTTTCACAAAAAAACCGATATTTGCAAAATAACTACAACGATTTCGTAATGGAAGAACGCAACAAAACATTAGGTGAATTTATCATCGAAAATCAAAAGGCACATCAATATTCGTCAGGTGAATTATCCAAAATACTCAATTCCATACGGTTAGCGGCAAAGGTTGTCAATTATAAGGTCAATAAAGCCGGTCTTGTAGATATTGTTGGTGCTGCGGGAGAACAGAATATTCAAGGCGAAGATCAGCAAAAACTGGACGTTTATGCCAATGAAGTTTTTATCCAAACGCTTATTAACCGTGAAATTGTATGCGGAATCGCTTCAGAAGAGAATGATGATTTTATAACCGTTTGTGGCCTCGATAACGGACACAATAATAAATATGTTGTGTTGATGGATCCGCTCGACGGTTCGTCCAATATTGACGTGAATGTTTCTGTGGGAACTATTTTTTCAGTTTTCAAAAGAATTACACCAGTTGGAACTCCTGTGGCTTTGGAAGATTTCCTCCAACCCGGAATCAATCAGGTTGCCGCTGGTTATGTTATTTATGGTACTTCAACGATGTTGGTTTATACTACGGGACATGGCGTTAACGGATTTACATTGAATCCGGCCATTGGAACATTTTACCTCTCGCATCCGAACATGCAGTTTTCCAAAGACGGTACAATCTATTCCATTAACGAAGGGAATTACATCCATTTTCCGCAAGGCGTAAAGAATTACATCAAATATTGCCAGACAGAAGAAGGTGACCGTCCTTATACTTCGAGATACATTGGAAGCCTGGTGTCTGACCTGCACCGCAATATGATCAAAGGCGGTATTTATATCTATCCGACGAGTTCAAAAGCGCCAAAAGGAAAGCTGCGTTTGTTGTATGAATGCAATCCGATGGCATTTATCGCCGAGCAGGCAGGAGGAAAAGCTTCAGACGGTTTTGGAAGAATTATGGAGATCCAGGCTACAGAATTGCATCAGCGCGTCCCATTTTTTTGCGGCAGTTACAATATGGTTGAAAAAGCCGAAGAGTTTATGCATCTGGCCACACTCAGTAAATATTAAAAGAAAAAAGCTCCCGGAATTTCAGGAGCTTTTTTATTATTTGTTCATGTGTTCCATTTCATAAAAGAACGTTTCCGAATCGACTTTTTGGTCAATCAGCGAAAGTGCCTTGTCTACAATGTAATTCACATTTCCTGGTGTAAATCCTAATGCAATAGCAAATTTCCGGAGTAATTTGTCTTGTCTGTCTCCCAAATGGTGTTCTGTGTGAACCATTCGGCCCAAGTCATACAAACGCTCAAGTCTTTGCGAATGCAAATAAGGAGGATTAATTGGGTATTTTAAAGGATTTTCTAAAATCTCCTCATATTCGGAAGGCGTGATTTCAAGTTTTGTAGCCAGTTTGTCAAGGAATGCTCTTTCTTCAGAAGATACTATTCCGTCGGCAAGAGCAACGCGTACGATGGCTGAAAAATGGCCGTTATTTCTACTTTTGAATTCGCTGTCGAATAAATCTGAAAATGACATAGTTGTTGTTTTAATTTGAATGCAAATATAAATGTATTTCGATTTTTACCGAAACTATTTAAGAAGATATTTTAAGAAATGTTTTATGATTTTCAAGTGAAATATTTTTCAAATATATTGTAAGTTTACAATCCCTAATCTTCTAAAACCACCGATTATGTCAGATTTCCGCCTGTATGCTGAAACCGGATTGTATTACGGTCTGGGAATTACAAACCAAGCCCTTGTTTTGCTTTTTGCAATGCTTGCCGTTTCTTATTCATTTAAAGACTGGAAAAAATTACTGTTGCTTATAGCAGTTTTTAGTATCGGCTCGTTCGTTTCATTGTTGCTTTCATCGTTTGGCATTGTTACCATCAAAGTGAAACTGGTTACTTTTCTAATTCCGCTTACAGTACTTATTACCGCGCTTTATAACTTATTTACAGCGGGGAAATCTGCCAAAAAAGAATCAGTCAGCATTTTGGGTTTTCTGGTGTTTTGCTTCGGAATCATTCACGGGCTTGCATTTGCAACCTATTTTAACGGAGTTTTTTCAGGGAAAGCCTACGAAAAAATCCTATCACTCATTGCTTTCGCTATAGGAATTGAAGGTGCGCAGCTTACGGTTGTATTGGCTCTTTTGATACTGTCATATGTAATTCATACTTTTTTCCGGTTTTCGAAACGGGATTTTATATTAGTTTTGTCGGCATTTGTAATAGGTGTTATCGTACCATTGCTCATTAAAAACGAAATCTGGAAATAATCATACATGGAAACAATTAAATTGAACAAATACGACAAAGCTTATCTGAAAATAGCACGTGAATGGAGCCAGCTCTCTTATTGCAAACGCAAGCAGGTTGGCGCCATTATCGTTCGCGACCGCATGATTATTTCCGACGGCTATAACGGAACGCCATCAGGTTTTGAGAATTGCTGCGAAGATGAAACCGGATTGACCAGCTGGTATGTTTTGCATGCCGAAGCCAATG
>Ga0247814_10000517_pt1 | contig 29721 bp, 21 predicted proteins | sample UWRJL179409R1_FD_179947 | JGI IMG/M metagenome (GOLD analysis project Ga0247814, IMG submission 179947) | Plant litter microbial communities from Arlington Agricultural Research Station in Wisconsin, United States - UWRJ-L179-409R-1 | ecosystem: Environmental > Terrestrial > Plant litter >... | reverse complement strand
GTCCGGAAGAAATAAGGATTATATTGGCAAATGGGACATGGTAAGTTTTTAGGGCAAAACCCACCAAGAAAATGATTACGGGTAAAACTTCTATCGGGCGGAAGTAGGTGACTCTCTTCATGGGGATTTTTTAATAAAAAAACGGGAATACTTAAAAATATTCCCGTCTATGTTCTTATATTCAATTAGTTCTGCTTACTCATGGTAACCATGTAGGCCAAAATAGACTGCTCCGTTTGGGCGTCGATGCCTGAATTACCTTTTTTAGCCATTCTGGGTACAATTTCGCGCCATTGTTCTTCGGTACGCCCTTGTGGTTTTTTATAGCTATGGCATTTTACACAGTATGTCTCTGAATCTACTTTGCCTTTTTCCAGAGCCGCCAATGTGAGCCCTGAAAATTTTGAGGCACCACGATCAACGTCAGTTTGGCTGAAGGTGTTCGCCACCTTGGTTGTGCCGCAAGCCACCAAGGCCAGCATCAGCGTAGGTATAATCAATTTTTTCATGTAATGCAGTGTGTTTGTGTTCATACAAACCTATTCAAAGTTTTATGATTATGCAATATCACTTCATTATTAAGAATTAAACTTTAAGTTTGTCTTCATCTCCATTGAAACTATGAGCTATTTTGTGAAACTGTGTAAAGAACATGTTTTTTTAATTTCATTCTTACTGCTGGTTTCCCTTTTTTATTTTACAAAATTATCTAGCACAACTCTTTATCATTACGTTTTTAATCCCGATTTTTTACATGCCTCCCTGTTTTCGGACGCACTATTTGCCGATGTTAATGCATATAAATATTGGTATATAACGCCAGCACCCTATTTATTTCCTGATATCATTGTGTTTGGACTAATTAATAGTATAATACAGGATAACCAATACACATATGTAATTATTCTATTTATCAATTTTCTACTATTTAATTTAGCCTTGTTTCGGATTCAAAAAATATTTTTTTATTCTAATATTTTTCTAACCATCCTGTTTAGCATAACCATCCTTTTATTATTTCAATATGGAGGGCAGGACCAGTTTCTATATATCAATCAATTCGTGCCCGTAAATCATTTAAGTGCATTTATTTGTTTTGGGTTCTTGTTAAGGAGACAAATCACACTCAACTGGTACTTTCCATTATGGTTGATTTGTATTTTTATGATTAGTTTTTCGGATCCCATTTTTGTGATCTATTTTTTACCCGTTCAGCTATTATTGACATTCAAGCGTTCATTAATATGGCGACATGTGGTAACTGTATTATTTTCTATAGCCGGCTTGGTTTTATTCAAATTGTCCTTCGCGACTCAATTTTTTAAGGCAATCAATGGACAAACGGCTATCACGATGAACCTGAAAAGGTCATTTGCCGAATTCTCGGCTGGTATAATTCCCTTGTTGGGTTCTGTTACTTTCATCCTTTTTTTGATTATTATATTCCTGTCCTTATTTTCCATTGTATTAAAGGGACGCCCAAGAATAGCCCTTTTCTATATTATTTTCATTATCCCTACCATTGAGCTATTGATGGGTTTCCTCTTGGGGCCGGATACGATGAGGTATTTTACAGGCTCCTTATTTCTGGGCGCCTTGATTGGGTTTTCATTCGTGTTTAAACCAATAAGTGCGCTGGCTGAAAAAGTGAATTTTAAAAATACATACTTGGGTATTTTATCCTTTCTGGCTGTTGTTGTCATATTCGGCTACCAATCCTACCACCATTTTTTTAGGCTTGAAAAGCCACCGCATATATCGTGTATAGAAAGTTATGCCAAAGCCACAAAAGCAGATTATATCATTGCCGATTATTGGCATGCCAAACCGCTTATATTTTTTAATACGGAGGATTTATTGGTGCTACAATTTAATGAAAATATGCATCCGTTTGTGCATGAATTCGATACCCGTATATATGCCGAAATTGAAGGAAAAGATAGTCTTGTGGGGCTTGTGATATCCTCCAACATCCATAAAGATTCAATAAATATATATAGGAATAAAACCTTGAAAGGAATGGAGTGTTATGGAGATTCCATTTTTGTATTAAATAGAAGCCCAATGGATTGATGGGTTAATTCAATTCCATAATAAATGTCATTTAATCAGCAATTTACATAAAATAAACAAGGCGAATCTATGTGATTCGCCTTGTTTATTTTATGTAAAAATATATTAGAAATATTTTATGTCGGTAAAAGTACCACTCACTGCGATAGGGCCTAATGATTGGTTTGTGGCCGTCAATGAGAAATTTCCACTTACCCGGCTCTCGTCGATACTTGTTATTTCAATACTGCCGCTTGTTCCCGCGTATGTATTGGCCGCACCCGATTGGGATAGGCTAGGTGTGTAAATGAAGGGTTGGATGCTCCCTTCTACTAAAGTCATGTCATACGTGCCTACCGTGGTTCCTCCGATATTCATGACGATTTGTTTATCTAAACTCAAACCTGTGATGGTAAGTCTATTGCCTGTTTTAGCGCCGCTGGGAGCCAAAGCCGACCAGCTTTCGCCATCTACCGTAGCCGTGAACGAACCGATTCCTTTGTCGTCTTTACAGCTAGTGGTGACGATTGCCAAGGTAAACAGGGCAATCAGTGATAAGGAATGGATGTGTTTCATGGAGATTAAATTTCGGCAAATGTAACCATTTGAAAAACACGAAACGTCCCGGATGTCTAGTCCGGGACGTTTCGTGTTTTAGGTTTGTTATATTTTTTATGCCGTTACGGCTTCTTCCGTATAATTTTCCAGTGGAGGGCAGGTACACATCAAATTACGGTCGCCATACGCATCGTTTACACGACCGATGGAAGGCCAGAATTTAGATTGACGTACCCAAGCCAACGGGAATGCCGCTTTATTACGTGCATATGGGCGGGTCCATTCGTCGTTGATGACAACCTCAGCCGTATGTGGTGCGTGTTTCAATACATTGTTTTCTCTATCGGCAGCTTCCGTTTCAATTTCGCGTATCTCATTACGGATGGAAATCATGGCTTCGATGAAACGATCCAGCTCATCTTTGCTTTCGCTTTCCGTAGGTTCAATCATCAATGTTCCGGCTACCGGGAAAGATACCGTAGGCGCATGGAATCCATAATCCATCAGACGTTTGGCAATGTCCACCACTTCAATTCCTGCCGTACGCTTAAAGTCGCGACAATCGGCAATGAATTCGTGGGCCACGCGGCCATTTTTATTGGTATACAGAGCCGTGAAATGTCCCGCCAATTTATCTTTCATGTAATTGGCATTCAGGATGGCCGTTCTGGTAGAATTGGTCAAACCGTTTGGCCCTAACATGCGGATGTATGCATAGGAAATCAATAGAATCAGGGCACTTCCCCAAGGAGCGGCAGATACGGCGTGCATGGCTTGTTCGCCGCCTGTTTTGGTAATTGCATGTCCTGGAAGGAATGGTGCTAAATGGCTTTTTACCCCGATAGGGCCCATTCCCGGTCCGCCGCCACCGTGAGGGATAGCAAAAGTCTTATGTAAGTTCAGGTGGCAGACGTCGGCACCGATATTTCCCGGTGATGTCAATCCAACCTGTGCATTCATATTGGCGCCGTCCATATATACCTGTCCGCCAAATTCGTGGATGATTCCGGTAATCTCTCGGATGCGTTCTTCATAAACACCATGCGTGGATGGATAAGTCACCATCAAACAGGCTAGATTGTCCTTATGTTTTTCGGCTTTCGCACGAAGATCGTCTACATTGATGTTTCCTTTTTCGTCACATGCAACAACGACTACGTCCATACCGGCCATGACGGCACTGGCAGGGTTCGTTCCATGTGCGGACGATGGAATGAGTGAAATATGACGGTGGCCTTGGCCTTGTGCTTTCAAATATTCACGGATAACCATTAAACCGGCATACTCGCCTTGTGCGCCAGAATTTGGCTGCAACGAAACGGCATCAAAGCCAGTAATTTCGGAAAGATATTGTTCCAGTTCCGTCAAAATTTCTACATAACCTTTTACTTGGTTCAATGGAGCAAACGGGTGGATGGCATTGAATTCCGGACGGCTCAAAGGCATCATTTCGGAAGCGGCGTTCAATTTCATGGTACATGATCCCAAAGAAATCATGGAAAAATTTAAGCCGATATCCTTGCGCTCCAATTTGCTGATGTAGCGCATAATTTCTGTTTCTGAATGGTGCGTATTGAATACGGGATGCGTCAAAAACGCCGAAGTACGTGCCAGTGCATGGCTATGGATATTATTTCCCAAAGTAGCTTCGGGTGCCGTTTTTGCAACCGATTCTGCAAAAAGGTTGAGAATATTCTGTACATCTTCGGCGGTTGTCAATTCGTCCGTACTGATGGAAATAGAGCCATCCGTACGATAGAAGAAATTGGTGTTGGCAGCTTCTGCGTTGGAGCGAATCAACGCTTCTTCGGCAGTATCCGTGAAAACGGTTACCGTATCGAAAACTAATCCTTCGTTTACTTTATAACCCAATTCAGTCAAGCCTTTCTGTAGGGCAACCGCGGTAATGTGTGTGTTGGTGGCAATACGCTTCAACCCTTCTGGGCCATGGTATACGGCATACATCGCGGCCATATTGGCCAATAATGCCTGTGCCGTACAAATATTGGAAGTGGCTTTGTCGCGTTTGATATGCTGCTCGCGCGTCTGCAAAGCCATACGCAAAGCCGGGTTTCCGTTTGAGTCCAAGGTTACACCGATGATACGGCCAGGGATTAAACGTTTAAACTCGTCCTTCGTAGTAAAGAATGCAGCGTGTGGTCCGCCGAATCCCATGGGAACACCGAAACGTTGGGCCGAGCCGTAAACAACATCCGCGCCCCATTCGCCCGGAGGTGTCAATAACGTCAACGCCAACAAATCGGAACCGACACCTACGAAAATGTTATTTTCTTTCGCTTTAGCGGTGAATGCGGCGTAATCGTTCGCTGTTCCGTATGTGTTCGGGTATTGTACGATAGCCGCGAAATAGGCCGGACCAAAATCAAAATCGGCATAATTACCGGTTACGATTTCAACCCCGATCGGTTCTGCCCGGGTAATCAATACATCTAATGTCTGTTTGAAAACACCTTCGCCCACAAATAATTTGTTGGCGTTAGATGTTGTTTTTTCTTTTCCGCGTGCTGCGAAAAATAAGTGCATGGCTTCAGCTGCTGCGGTGGCTTCGTCCAGAAGGGACGCATTGGCCAGCGTCATGCCGGTAAGTTCGCATACCATGGTCTGGTAGTTAAGCAAACTTTCCATACGACCTTGTGAAATTTCCGCTTGGTAAGGCGTATAAGCCGTATACCAGTATGGACTTTCAAAAATATTACGTAAAATCGGGGATGGGGTGAATGTACCGTAATACCCCTGTCCGATGTGGTTCTTAAATACTTGGTTCTTCTCCGCTTTCTCGCTGATGAGCGCCAAATATTCACGCTCGCTTAGGGCCGATGGAACTTTTAGCTTGTGATCCAAACGGATATCCGTAGGAATCACTTCGTTGATCAGATCATCTACCGATGGGGCGCCCACCGCGTTAAGCATGTCCTTGATTTCGTTTTCGTTGGGACCGATATGTCGGTCTTGGAAGTTTTCCCCTTTGATCATTGTATTCTTTCTGTAAAAACGGAATGCAAAATTAACGAATAAACTTTGGCCTAGTGCCTAAATAATTCATAATTGCTTATATTTTATTTGTTTGAAATACAATGAATTGAAAAAAATGAACCCTCGTGTTGTCATCCAAATCTCCAAATCAGATACATTTAGGCACATTTTATCCATAGTGATATGAAGCACCTCATCCTACCGTTCCTGTTCTGCATTTTTTCTTCCACCGTTTTTGGCCAGGATACCTTGGTGATGAAAAATGGAAAACAATGGATAGGTAACCAGACGGGTAGGACCTCGGAGGCATTGGAATTTACCACGGTAAAAAAAGGAACGAAGACATATGATGCGCATAAGGTAGATTTTGTAAAGCATGAAGGGAAACGGATCCATCCGTTTAATTGCATCCAACGCTTCAATGGGCTGTCAATTACCTTCAGCACAATAAGGGAGGATGGACTTTTTTTGAGATACGTGCCCATACAAGGAAAAAAAGAAAAAAAACTCAAGAAGGAAAAGGCTTTCGGCTATATCACAGGTGGATACGAAACCGTTCTTTTCAAACCCTACATTTCTGATTTTGATACGGTAACCGTTCAAAATGCCCGCTCATTGATGGAAGGCCGTCAGGATGCCCGCCGTTACTACAAAAATCCGTGGACGGGGTTGGTTAACTTTGGGATAGGTTTTGCTTCGGGTTATTTTTTAAACTATTGGGGCGTGTTTATTCCGGCGGCTTACACGGGCGTTTATTCCGCCATCAATCCGTTGAAATCCAAACGTAAAATCCGCATTTTGGGCCAACGTTATGTAACGGATGAATTTTATCGTTACGGTTTCAATTCAAAGGCCAAAATCATCAAACTCAAATGGTCGGCCGGTGGCGGATTGTTGGGCATCATCTCGGGTGTGGGATTCATTGAATACCTGAAATCTAAAGAAAAAGAATAGGATGGCTTTCATCCGATGGATCGTTTATTCCAACCTGTGGGTTTCGTTGGTGGCACCCTCCATGCTTTGGTCTACTGCCGTATTGTTGGGTGTGGAGTTGGACGTGTCTTTTTATATTTTTGTATTTTCGGCCACGCTTTTTACCTATAATATACAGCGGCTTTACAAGGCTGCCGATTTCATTTCAGATAGCGTCCTATACCGGCACCGTTGGATTTGGGAAAACAGGAAAACCTTATGGTTGCTCACCTATTTGTCGGGGATATCCACCATTATTTGTCTTTTCTTGGTTCCGTTCCATTTTTTGGTTTGGGTTTTTCCGGCGGGGATCATCTCGGCCTTGTATTTTATACCTTTCTACCGCTCCGGAAATAAATGGAAACGTCTGCGTGATGTGCCGTTGCTAAAAATTGTTTTGGTGAGTTTTGTTTGGGCCTGGGTTACGGTGTTCTGTATGGCGCAGATTTTAGTAAAGCCACATGAGGCTTGGGTTCCCGTCTTTATCTTCCAGTTCTTTTTCTGTTTTGCAGTCACAGTTCCATTTGATATCCGTGACGCTGAATTCGACTACGCCGAAGGCACAAAAACCTTCGTTTCCATTTGGGGTGTAAACAAGGCAAAATGTTTATCTACTGTCTGCTTTATTTTTTCGTTGTTGGGGTTATATTTTTCGGGCTTGCCCTTACTTTCATTTTGGGTTGTTACCCTGTTCTTTGTTTTTGGCTGTGTTTCTGTTTGGTTTGCCTCCCCCAAACGGCATGAACTATATTATGGCTTCTGGCTGGATGGTTTATTTATTTTGCAAGGTCCGGTCATGTTTTCCGCGGTTTGCATCTGGACTATTTAGTGAGCAGATTCGTTATTCAAATGTTAAAATTTGCCAATTGTATGCACGCATAACATTTTTTGTATATTTGTTTATGAATTCGATTTTAAAGATGAAACGAGACGAAACCGTCGATTTCAATATAAAATACTCTTGGCACCTGATTTCTAGGATGTACAACGTGGAGGCACAAACACACGGCATCTCAACCGCCATCGGTTTTGTATTGTTGAACATTGATTCCGACAACGGGACACCCGCCACCAAAATTGCTCCTTTATTAGGGATGGAGCCCCGCTCACTGACGCGCATGCTGAAATCCTTGGAAGAGCGTGGCCTGATTTATCGTAAAAGCGACAAGGAAGACAAGCGCTTGGTGCGGATTTTCCTGACGGAGGAGGGCAAGCTGAAACGCGAAATTTCCAAATACACCGTAAGACACTTCAATAACTTCATCAAAATTTCCATTCCCGAGTCTGATTTGGAAGTGTTTTTCAAGGTGTTGAAGAAAATCAACCACATGGTGGAGAATGATCAGGTAATATTCTAGTACTAAACACAACTCAATAAATACTGAAATTTCAAAAGATGAGAAGAATACGTAAAGCGGCAGTACTCGGCTCGGGTGTCATGGGCTCCCAAATCGCTTGTCACTTTGCCAACATCGGACTCGACGTTCTGTTGTTGGACATTGTACCTCGCGAACTTACACCGGAGGAAACTGCCAAAGGACTGACTTTGGAAACCAAGGCCATCCGCAATAAAATTGTAGACACAGCCTTACAGAACGCCATTAAAATGAACCCGGCGCCGCTGTACGACAAAAAATTCGCTTCCCGTATCAAAACCGGAAACTTTGATGATGATATGCATCTCATCAAAGATTACGATTGGGTAATTGAGGTGGTAATCGAGCGTCTGGACATTAAAAAATCGGTGTTTGACCAAGTGGAGAAGCACCGCAAGCCGGGCACGTTGATTTCATCCAATACTTCAGGCATCCCGATCGAACAGATGTTGGAGGGCCGTAGCGATGACTTCAAGGCGCATTTCTGCGGTACACACTTCTTCAATCCGCCACGTTATCTGCGTTTGTTGGAAATTATTCCATCAACCCAAACTAAACCGGAGGTGGTTGATTTCTTCTTGGACTATGGAAGCAAATTCTTGGGAAAAACGACAGTTTTGGCTAAGGATACGCCGGCATTTATCGCTAACCGTATCGGGGTTTACAGCATCCAGGCATTATTCCATGGGATTCGCGATTTAGGTTTGACTACCGAAGAAGTGGATAAATTGACCGGTTCGGTGATGGGTCGTCCAAAATCGGCTACTTTCCGTACGGCGGATGTAGTAGGTTTGGATACTTTGGTAAACGTGGCAAACGGTTTGAAAGCCAACTTGCCAAACGACGAAGCCAAACACCTGTTCGAATTGCCGGATTTCTTACAAAAAATGGTAGAGAACAAATGGTTGGGTTCCAAAACCAAACAAGGTTTCTTCAAAAAAATGCCTGACGGCGAAATCTATTCACTCGACTTGAACACATTGGAATATGTGCCACAGATTAAAGTGAAATTCGCTACGTTGGAATTGGCCAAACAAGAGGATAACTTAGAGAAACGCACGAAAATCTTGTTCAACGGAACGGATAAAGCGGGTGAATTCTATAAAAAATCATTCACAAGTCTGTTCCAATACGTGAGCAACCGCGTACCGGAAATTTCTGACGATATTTATAAAATCGACGATGCATTAAAAGGCGGTTTCGGTTGGACATTAGGTCCGTTCCGCAGCTGGGATGCCATTGGCGTGAAAGAGGCCGTGGCCGAAATGGAAAAACGTGAAGTAAAACCTGCCCAATGGATTTACGACATGTTAGCGGCCGGTATTGAGAAATTCTACAAATTAGAAAACGGAGTCGAAAAATATTACGACATCGCTTCTAAATCATACAAAACGATTCCGGGTCGCGAGGCGTTTATCATTTTGGATAATATCCGCGACAAAAAAATCTGGAGCAATGCCGGTGCAACCCTTCACAACATTGGTGACGGGGTGTTGAACTTGGAGTTCCATACCAAAATGAACTCCTTGGGTGGCGAAGTATTGCAAGGCATCAACAAAGCCATTGAAATTGCCGAAACGGGCGATTACAAAGGATTGGTGTTGGGTAACAACGCCGAGAATTTCTCCGCGGGAGCGAACTTGGCCATGATCATGATGTTGGCGGCTGACCAAGAATGGGACGAGTTGAACTTTGCGATCAAAGCTTTCCAAAACACCATGATGCGTATCCGTTACTCGGCTATTCCGGTAGTGGCCGCACCACAAGGATTGACTTTGGGCGGCGGTTGCGAAATCTGTCTACACGCCGATGCGGTAGTTGCAGCGGCCGAAACATATATCGGTTTGGTCGAAGTGGGTGTGGGCGTAATCCCAGGCGGTGGCGGTACCAAAGAGTTTGCCGTTCGCGCATCCGACGAAATGAAAGCCGAGGATATCCGTATCCCGACGATTAAAGAAAAATTCTTGACTATCGGTCAGGCGAAAGTGGCTACATCTGCCCATGAGGCATTTAACCTAGGCATTTTCCGTCCTGGTCAGGATAAGGTTGTGGTGAACTTGGATCGTCGTTTAGAAGAAGCCAAACAAGAAGTGATCCGCTTGGCGGATGCCGGTTACACACAGAAACCTGAACGTACCGATATTATGGTATTGGGTCGCGAAGGTTTAGGTGTGGTCTATGCCGGTGCAAATTCTATGTTGAGCGGTCATTACATCAGCGAACATGATGTATTGGTTTCACAAAAATTGGGTTATGTGCTGTGCGGTGGCGATTTGAGCGAGCGTACACAAGTAAGCGAGCAATATCTGTTGGATTTAGAGCGCGAAGCATTCCTATCGTTGGTAGGAACGCGTAAAACGTTGGAAAGAATCCAAAGCATCTTGAAAACAGGCAAACCGCTTCGTAACTAAGACATTTAAAATTAAAAAATTACAAAAATGAGCACACCATATATTGTAGCTGGTTATCGCTCTGCGGTAGGTAAATCAGGAAAAGGAGTTTTCCGTTTTATGCGCCCGGACGATTTAGCTGTACAGGTAATTCAAAAATTATTGGCAGATGTTCCTCAGTTGGACGTCAACAGAATTGACGACCTAATCGTAGGGAACGCCGCGCCTGAAGCTGAGCAAGGTTTGAACGTGGCCCGGATGATTTCCTTGATGGGATTGAATACGGACAAAGTACCTGGAATGACCGTAAACCGTTATTGCGCTTCCGGTTTAGAAACCATTGCCATTGCGCATGCAAAAATCCAAGCCGGTTTGGCCGATTGTATCATCGCCGGTGGGGCAGAATCTATGAGCGCCATCCCATTCGGTGGGTGGAGAATCGTCCCTAACTACGAAGTGGCAAAAGATACGCCTACTTACTACTGGGGAATGGGTTTAACGGCCGAGGAAGTTGCCCGTCGTTATAACATCAGCCGTGAGGATCAGGATGCATTCAGCGTAGAAAGCCAAAGACGTGCAGCCAACGCTATCGCCGAAGGTAAATTCAAAAACGGAATAGCGCCGATTACCGTAAAACAGGTTTACGTTGACGAAAAAGGAAAACGCAAAGAAAAATCATACATCGTTGATACAGACGAAGGTCCGCGTGCAGGCACAACCCTGGAAGCATTGGCGCGTTTGAAGCCGGTTTTTGATGCCAAAGGAACTGTTACCGCCGGTAACGCTTCTCAAACATCGGACGGTGCCGCATTCGTGCTGATTATGTCTGAAAAATTGATGAACGAATTGGGATTGAAACCAAAAGCGCGTCTCGTTTCCCATGCGAATGTGGGCCTGGAGCCAGCGATTATGGGTGTAGGGCCAATTTGGGCCATTCCAAAAGCGTTGGACAAAGCCGGTTTGAAAAAAGAAGACATCAGCGTATTCGAATTGAACGAAGCCTTCGCATCTCAGTCATTGGCCATCGTACGCGAATTAGGTTTAGATCCGGCGAAAGTAAATCCTAACGGAGGAGCGATTGCATTAGGTCACCCATTGGGATGTACCGGCGCTAAATTAACGGTTCAAATGATTGACGAAGTAAAAGAAGCCGGCGGCAAATATGGCATGGTAACCATGTGTGTGGGAACTGGCCAAGGCGCAGCAGGCGTATTCGAAGTATATTAAAAAATAAATTGTAGTGTATGGTCGCGGCCATACACTACAATTTCACAATAAAATCAATAAAATTTAATATTTAAAATGAGCACAGCAACAGCAGCAGAAACCAAAAAAGCCATCAAAGGCGGCGAATGGTTGGTAAGCGAAACGTCTTACGAGAACGTATTTATTCCGGAAGAGTTTGACGAAGAACAAAAAATGATCGCACAGACTTGTCGCGACTTTTTGGTGAACGAAATCTGGCCACGTTTGGACGAAATCGACAGCATGAAAAACCCGGAGTTGATGCCTGAATTGATCAGCAAAGCTGGTGAATTGGGTCTGTTGGGTGTAAACGTACCGGAAGAGTACGGCGGTTTCGGAAAAGACTTCACCACAGGTACTTTGGTAACTGAAACTACAGGTGCCGGACACAGTTTCGCGGTAGGTTTTTCGGCCCACACGGGTATTGGTACTTTACCGATTACTTTGTACGGCAACGACGAGCAAAAAGCAAAATATCTTCCAAAATTGGCTACCGGCGAATGGAAAGCCTCATATTGCCTGACTGAACCAGGAAGCGGTTCTGACGCAAACAGTGGTAAAACAAAAGCCGTTCTTTCTGCCGATGGTAAACATTACGTAATCAACGGACAGAAAATGTGGATCACGAACGCCGGTTTTGCCGACATCTTTGTGGTATTCGCAAAAATTGACGACGATGCCAACTTGTCGGCTTTCATCATCGAAAAAACTTTCGGTGGCATTAAGTTGAACGAGGAAGAAAAGAAAATGGGAATCAAAGGATCTTCTACACGTCAGGTGTTCTTCGAAGATTGTCATGTACCGGTTGAAAACTTGTTGAGCGAGCGCCAAAATGGTTTCAAGATTGCCGTAAACATCTTGAACATCGGTCGTATTAAGTTGGGTGCCGCTGCTTGTGGTGGTTCAAAACAATGTATTTCTACGGGCGTAAACTATTCTAATGAACGCCAGCAGTTTGGTCGTCCGATCAGCAAATATGGTGCGATCCGTTATAAAATCAGCGAGCAGATTATCCGCGTTTTCGCATTGGAATCTGCCACTTACCGTGCTTCCAAAAACATCGAAGAGCAAATCGCTTCTTTGCAGGCTGGCGGTATGTCTCACCAACAGGCTGAGTTGAAAGGTGTGGAGCAATTTGCCATTGAGTGTGCTATATTGAAAGTATTCGGTTCCGAGACATTGGATTACGTGGTAGATGAAGGCGTTCAAATATACGGTGGTATGGGTTACAGTGCCGAAGCACCGATGGACCGTGCTTACCGTGATGCCCGTATCAATCGTATCTTCGAAGGAACGAATGAAATCAACCGTATGTTGACGGTTGATATGATCCTTCGTCGTGCATTAAAAGGTGAAATCGATTTAATGACTCCTGCAATGAAAGTTGCCGGTGAATTGATGGGTATTCCCGAGCCTTTCGAAGATGACGGCCAATTGTTCACGGCGCACAAGGAATACTTGCGTAAATTCAAAAAAGCCATCATGATGGTGGCTGGTTCCGCCGTTCAGAAATTGATGCAATCCTTATCCAAAGAGCAAGAAATTTTGATGGATATCGCCGATATGGCTATCGAAACTTACGTAGCGGAGTCATTGATGTTGCGTGTGGAGAAATTAGCGAAACGTGACGGTGAAGAAGCGCATGCCGAATTGATCGACATCGTGAACGTATTCTTCAACGACGTGGCCGACCGTATCAACATCAAAGGTAAAAACGCCATCAACAGCTTTGCTGAAGGTGACGAACAACGTATGATGTTAATGGGCTTGAAACGTTTTACGAAAACGGAACCTTTCAACGTGAGGGATGCCCGTCGTCGTATTGCCGCCAAAGCGATCGATGCGAACAAATATCCATTCTAAGAACATAAGTTAGTAGTTGGTTTACTGAAAAATGCTCCGTACGAAAGTGCGGGGCATTTTTTATTGTCGATAATTTAAATTTTTTGAATACGGTTTTTATGTTGATTTAAAAATGATAGTTTAGTGTTTGGAAATTAAATAACCAATATGAAAAAAATCGTGAACTTATTATTAGTAGCGCTTATCGTAGGCTCTGTGTCATGCTCACAAGATGATGATGACAATACTGGGGGTGGAACTCCCAATACTCCTAATACGCCCAATACTCCTAATACACCCAATAACCCGGGTGGTGGTATTACAATTAATTCCAATCCCGTATTTTCGGGTACCTTGGATGGAACATCTCTATTGTATCAGGCCAATGCTTATCCCATGAATGGGGGAAGCGGGAATGGCTTTACGTGGAGTTTTGGATCCAGCCTATTGGATGCCAATGATGTTATGTTGGCGTCATTGGAAATAGGGACACTTGAATATCCAACACCGATGGACCATGAACTGTATGAGGAAATGTTCGACCAGTTTTTGGCCCAAGGCTCCCGCCCATATTCAGATGATGCCAGCCAAGGCGTCAATTTTGGTATCGGGGTAAATGGGGTAGAATGGAATACTGCGGGTAACCAGACGGGAAGCACCTTTACTTTTGATGCCACCAGTGTGCTTAATGCCGGTGGAGAACATTATGTAAAATTCAAGGCAAGCCTGAACTGTAAAGTTTATAATGGGAGCCAAGTTAAAACGTTGAATGGCGTTTACGTAAATTATTTCAAGTTCATGTATTGATTGATGTAGAACCCTAATCTTTGAGATAAACGAAATAAAGACTGAATGATTTACTGAAAATCGCCCGAATATCATACGGGGCGATTTTTTTTGACCCATCGATGGCCGTGCATGGGCATCGTCATAAGGATAGGTTAATTGGGAGATAGGTGCTTGAAAATTAAGTTGAATATTATGGGAAATAAACCACTCTTTAAAGGGGGTAATACATATCACGAAATGTAAGTTTATGTTGCCTGTTCCGAATTGCCCATGGAATAGCAAAAAAAATCCCCGTCTTTTTTAAGGACGGGGATTTTTTTAATGATTCAGATTTATTTACGAACGATTCGTTTATTGATGTTCACTTTTTCTCCCTGTAGCTTAATGATGTAAGTACCGGAAGCAAAATTCGCCATATCAACGGTTATGCTGCCGTTTAATTCATTCGATTGGATGGTACGGGAAAACAATACTTTGCCGGTTATATCTACCACCTGTAGTCTTAAGGCGCCGTGTGCCTTGCCTGATGTCAACATCACCACGTCTGAAGTGGGGTTTGGATACAAGTTCAGGTCGAAGGTGTTGGATTCGTCGATGCTCATGCCTTGTCCGGAGATGGTGATGAGAATGGAATCAGATTTGGTTACGTCTACCGTAGATACGGCTTTGGCCCAAACTGTTCCGTTGGCTACGGCCATAACGATACCCGAACCAGATATGTTGGCGGCACCCGTTACCGGGATGATGCTCCATGTAACGCTTTGGTTGGAGATGACTGGATAAACCGTAGGTTGGAGGGCCAATGTTCCACCCGAAGTAGTGATGGTGGCTGGTACGTTTCCAAGTGTTTTCACTACCACGCTGTCGATTCCGGTGGTGATAGTAATCAAGATGGAATCTGCTTTGGTTACATCTGCCGCAGAAACGGCTTTACCCCAAACGGTGCCTATCGATTGTGCGGTAACCAATCCGGAGGCGGAAATGGTTGCCGTTCCGGTTACCGGAATAATACTCCAAGTAACGGTTTGGTTTACCGAGGTAGGATATACGGTGGCTTCCAACTGTAAGGTGCCCGTAACGGATGGAATCAATGCCGCTACGTTTCCTAAGGTATTTACTACGATGCTGTCTACCGGTGCTCCGATATATACCGCATAATCTTCCGTTTCTCCAAATTCTTGGGCACTGTTACAAGCCAGGTCGTCTGTGGCTCCGGTTTGGTCGTCGGCAATTACCCTTACGCGCATGGTCGTAGTTCCGGAAAGTGCCGTATTCGGAATGGTGATGGTGCCTGTCAATGTCTCATCTGTTCCGGTGCCGATGAATGTAAACTCGTTTGTATCAAAAGCGCCGTTTTGGTTATAATCGATCCAAACAGAGACAGATTCGTAATCCCAGCCATCACCTACGGTTACGGATATGTTATATGTGCTGTCCAACTCTATTTGGGCAGGTGCAACAGAAGTTGTATAGTTGCTGTATCCATCCGTTCCACACGCACTGTTGTTATTGATGGATACAAAGGTTACGTTGCTCATCAGGTCACCGTCGGTACAATCCAGTACCGGAACGCAATAGCAATTCGTCACTGGGGTTTGTGCCACGGAAACTACGTTAGATGTATCGCTGAGTGCACCTGATGTACAGGTAACGATTAAGCGGTATTCCGTAGCTTCAGTTTGTGAGCTGATGGCTTGGCTTGGCGTAGTACCCAAATCTGTCCAAGTGGTTCCGTCCGTAGACGATTGCCATTGGTAGGTGAGCCCAGAGTTTTGTGAAGTTCCCGAGGCGGAAAGATTGAAGGCTACGTTTTGGCATATCGTTGCAGCGGATGCGGCCACCGTTCCGGCGGAAGGCGTTCCGGCACATGGTGTCGCTAATGTGATAGTCACGGCATAGTCTTCCGTTTCGCCATATCCGATGTAGATATCTCCGCAGGCAGGATCCGGTTCAGCGGTGAATGTACCTTCAGGGTCGGTATCATCCGCGTAGAAGCAACGGATGCGCATGCGGGTGGTGCCCGCCAAGGCCGTTCCAGGGATAGTGATGGATGATGTCACTACTTCGTCTTCTCCTTCACCGATATAGGAAAATTCGGTCATTTCGAATACACCGTTCTGATTATAATCAATCCAAACGGCCACGGCTTCCAAGCCTCCATCTCCGACAGTTACGGAAATAGGGTAGGTTGCTGCGGTCAATACGGCTGCCGGCGAAACGGTTCCACTGTAATTTTGGTATCCGTTGGCGGAGCATGTAGAGTTGTTGTTAATCCCGACAAATGTGACGTTGGATATTACATCTCCGTCGCTACAATCAGATGAGGTAGGCGTACAGTAACAGTTTGTAAGAGGGGCTATGCCTACCGATACCACAGTGGAAGTATCAGATGCTGAAGAAGCGGTACATGTAACAATGACGCGATACTGCGTAGCCACTGTTTGTGCGGTAACGCTATAAGACGGTGAAGATTGGGAGCTTCCGAGGTTACTCCAAACAGTTCCGTTCGGTGATGATTGCCATTGGTAGGTAATTCCACCATCGGATGGGACTGGTGACAAGCCTAAGTTTAATGTGGTACCCAAGCAAATATCTGTGGCGGATGCAGTGGCCGCCCCGGCTACGGGTGTGCCTGTGCAAGCGCTTAATGGTGTATAGGTGATACGGATTTCGGGTAATTGGTCTTCGATTTCAGTTTCTGCACCATCACCAGGGTCTGTACCATCCTCGCGGATGGCAGCTTGGCGTGAAGTGGCATCATAGCTCATGTTGTATTCCTTCACGGAACCACCGCCTCCCCAACTATCGCTTACCATAATCAACAAATTGTCTTGTGAATAGGTGAAGGGTGTGGTTAATGCCAATGCTTTCCAGCCTTGTGTATTGCCTTGGTCGGTATTGGCATCCAAACATAATGTGGCACCGTTTGTATATGTATTTGAGTTCCATGTATCGGTACCCGTTAATTCAGTGGCCGATGAGGAGCGCATGTATACTTTTGTCGGTACACTTCCGGCAGTTCCATCAGTAGTGCTGTTGTATTCAATTTGCGTAATAGAACCATAAGCACCGATTTCGGATTGAAGGTATAGATTTGCATGGCGCTGATAGCCATACCAGTGTGTCAATGGACCGGCATAGTCGCTTTCAGCGTCTGTCGGTGTGATGGTTACCGTAGGGTCTACCGTTACTGGGAATGAACGTGAGCTTGCCTGCAACCAGCTTGCCGGTAATTGGGATATCACTTCGATTCCGCCATTCACAAAACGAATTTTGTATGAAATGGTATAGATGTTATTGTTCAACTGTTGTTTTTGGTTTGCATCCAATTTGGAAACTGGGGAGCCCACCAAAAACATGGCATCATCTTTCGTAATCGCGTTGTCGAATACCACGATTTTGCCAAAATGTATCCGGTTTTCCATACCCGGGATGGCTATGGAGAAGCGCTTGGCATCAAAATTTGATGCTTGCACTTGACCATTGGCCCATATTTGCCAGCCGCTTTCCAATGGAATGAACTGCGAAAACTCCAACATTGTCCCCATATCCAAGGCGCTCAACTCAGGCGTCAGCTGGTGGATGATCGTGTTATTTTCCAGTCCTTTATTAAGTACCACAAACTCTTCGGAGATGCCGTTGTATGTGTTTGGGTATAGGACCTTGTTCCCCCTGGCCTGTCCTTTTACCGCATTGGGTAAGAGGGTAGAGATGGTTTGGCCGTTATTGGTGAACCGGAGGGATGGGTTTTGCCACCAAGCCAATTCATTTCCGGCACCCAAATCCATCAATACGCCTTGTTGTTTCGGATTCTCGGAGAAAAAGCTTTTGATGCCGTTGGTTACGTTTCCGTAAAAATAGCCTGGCTTATTTATACCTTGTGTAATGCCTAGGTCAATTTCCTGCCAGTTTCCGCCGGCATCTTTATAATGGATGGACCGGCCTATTTGTGAGGTAATGGAGCCGTCTTCGTTCCTGAAGGATTTGGAATTTTGGCTTCTTTTCTCCTTAATTTCTTGGTTAGGGGAAAATCCTTCAAACAATCCGCCTTTTTGCCAATTGTCTACTTTTTTGTACGCCTGCTCCTTTTTTGTAGGAACGGCGGTTTTTGATTTAGCCTTAGATTCTTGGGCAAATGAACCGGCGCTGAAGGTTAAACTTCCCGCTAAAATGAGTGACATTGCCTGAATATAAGACTTTACCGTAACGTTTTTCGTCATAATATAAAGTTTATAGTAGTCACAATATTAAAGATAATATTTAATACAGGATGTATATACTAAACTATATTTTTCAAAATGGTTATTGCAGGCATTTTTTGTAATTGTGGCATAGTTTTTAGCACATACTAATTAATGAGATGGGTACTTGTAATGATATGGTTAGCGGTATGGGAGATGGGTTTTGCCCAACAGAAGGTAACTTATGTAGGTACGATTGATGATACGGGAAAAGTGGAAATGGAAATTAGTACAACCAACGAGAAGGATTATATGGGTAGGTACCGTTACCAAGGAAAAAAGGAATGGACCTTGTTGAAGGGCGCGATGTACTATGATAAACGTAATAAAATTGCCCAAAACTTGGTGCTGTATGAGTTTGCCCAATCTCAAGACACATCGTTTTTTGATTTATATATGGAGGGTAAATCATTGACGGGTACGTGGCAACGGAACAGGCAGTCGAAAATTTCGGCAGTTTCATTGTCCATCGGGGAAGTGGATAAATCCAATGCTTTTGACGGCATGTACGTTATGGACGGAAATGAATTGGACGTGAAAACGATTGCCGGCAATACAGTTGAAATCAACCTATTGCTTAAGCAGATTGGGAAGTGTGAGGAAATTAGGTTAGCTGGTACCTTGTTAAAGGTTGGGAATGACTGGAAGGGTTCGTTACCCGACCAAAATGAAAAGGGCGACGTGTCTATCGTGCTTTCGTTTGACGACGACCGCGCGAACATTGAACTAATTCCCGCTTTTATCAATAACTCGGCCTGTTTGTTGGGGAATGCTTCTTATACCCAACAGATGCAAAAACAGAAACCGGATTGACGGTGGCCAATGCTAAACTATAAAAAGCGGCTGTAGATTATGTTGGTCTAAACAGATTTCTTTTTCATTAGTTTTTGTGACACAAACTCGCTTACGGTATATATGCCATAACCGACGAGCAGTGCCAATCCGGGATAGATGGCCATATGATACCGGGCAAAATCTATCCAGATGAAATTAGCCATTCCATATAGCATCACGATAAAGGAGATGAGGATAATCCACTCACCGTTCAACTTTTTTTCCTTCCTGAATTTGTTGAATCCCGTCCAAAGCAGCCCCAAAAATCCAATAGCCATGAATAGACCATCCAAGAAGTTTCCCTTGAACTTAAGGATGTTTCCGAAGGTGCCGTAGTACTTTTCGGTATCGTCCACAATAAAATTTCGGCGGGATATGAGCGAGAAGGCTTTCGCCGGTTTTTTGAAGGTAACCTCTGTCAATATTTTGCGGGCCTGACGGTTTTTGCTGGTCTGTGAATTGGCGCGGCGCTTAAAGAATTCATCGACGGAAAGGCGGATGACTTTTACCTTCTTTCCAGTTTCGTTCTGTACCTGCGGATTCAACTTGACGAATAAGAGCGGACTGCTGATGCCGATAATCAATCCGGAGATGACCAACGCCAACAGGCGGGCGCCAAACTGCGATTTGAAAAAGGGTGTTTTTTCTTTCTTACGGCCAACAAACATGGCAACGGCCGCCAAAGGAAATACGAAAACGCAAACATAGCCGAACATGGCTGCATTGAGTTTAGACGAAACGGCAAAGCCAAACATTAAGCCCGTAGCCAATGCCAAGGCGAGTGTTTTCCAAAGTTTTTCGTTACGGAATATATGGCGAATGGTGGCCACCAAAAAAAACACGGCCAAAATCCAGAAGAAGATGGAAGGAGCATCTAATCCGGCGGCGACGTTTACACTCATATACATATTGTTGGCCAATAAATATAGGGAGGCGATGAGGCCGGTAGCCCAATTGAGGAAGAGCCAACCCGTCAAAAAAACCAATGCGATGGATAGGCCGTTCATGATGGCATTGGGCCGGCGGGCCAAATACACCAGTTCTTCCGGAACCCTGGAATAGTAAATGTTTGGATCTTCCTGTAAATCGACACGGCCCATCTCGTAATACCCGTTTTTATCCAGTTCCATATTGGCGGCTGACTCTACATAGCTGCCCATAATGTATTTGCCCATGTTCGGGGCTTTCCAGCCGAATGTCCACATCGAAAAATCGAACCATTGTTTTTCCTCTATGCTCATGGCAGCGGTATCGATTCCGTTTTCGATGGCGTATGTATAAAACCAGCTGTCCAGTTTTACGTTGGGTCTGACATGGTTTTTAAAATACATTTCGTAGGAAGCAATAGATACGGCTGTCCAGTTCCGCTCGTCGTTCGATACTTCTGGCCTAATTCCCGGTGAGGCCTTGTGCAATGAAAGTGCGAGGCTTGCAATAAGAACCAGTGCAAAAATACCCCATTGGATATATTTTAAATTTAGCTTCATATTCATGAATTAAAGTTCACTAATGTACTAATTATTATTCTCAACTTTTTCTCGTGGCTACTACGGTCATTAGAGAGTTACTTGGCATATTTTTATACTTGAATGCTAATAATCTCTTTTTTAAATTAATTATAAATTGCCCCGGATTGGTAAATATCCTTTTGATTTTGTCAAATGTTTTTGAAATCGATTTCTCGTGCGAATATATCACGGTTCCGTCTTTAACCGTTTTGAAACCAATGTTATCTAGCAATAATTTTAGCGTCTTTTCTGAAAAATAGAAATAATGGTCAATATGCCAATATCCCCATTTTTTCTTGTTGGCTAAATAATCCAATGAATCAATATTACTTGTTTCAATAATAAAATAGCCGTCAGGTTTTAAAAATTTTGAAAGCATTACTAATATCTCCTTCGGATATTCCAAGTGCTCTATAACGTCCCAAAGCGTAATAACGTCAAATTTATTATCGCCCAATTTGTCGGTACTATCAAGTAATCTTATATCAAAATTCTTTTTGGCGGCAATTATGGCTTGCTCCGATAGTTCAAGACCTGTCGCATGCCAACCTTTATCTTGTGCCACTTTTACAAAATGCCCTTGACCCGCACCAAAGTCCAATATTTTTTTACCATCCGTTTTTAATCCGTCAATAAGTTTAAAACGGTTTTTGTTTCTTTCAAAAATGGCTTCGTGGTTAATGTAGTATGAATGATCTTCAAATCCTTCAGCTTGTGAATAAGCATTGTCAAAATATGCCAAACCTTTTGACTTGTCTGGCTTTGGTGATAAAAATACCAGACCGCAGTTTACACAACTAACTACGTTTAAAAGTTCTTGGGATGCATAACATCTAACTTGCATCAAATCTTTAGGGTTCGTCGCGTCGCAACAATCACATGTCACAGTTTCATTAATCATATCTTGCGTTGCTTTTCAAATTAAAATTTATGGAGATAAATATACTTATATTTCATTTATAGGATTTTGTCGAAGGCTCCCAACAACTTTTCCTTAAAATTCTTTTTGCTGTATTTTTTATTGTAAAGCTTCAGTGCCTTGTCACTAAGTTGTTGATAAAATGGTTCATCATCCAGAAGCTGTTCTATATCACTTGCATTATCATGAAAAACACCGCAACCTGCTTCAATTTTTTCTTTTGTCGAACCTCTTTTGTTTCCAATAAATGGTATTCCAAGCGACATATAATCTATGTCCTTGTTTGCTTCCTGGAATGCATAGCTTTCATGAACATCCTTTATTAAGCTAAAACCGATTAGTCTGTATTTATTTGATAATTGAAATAATTCTTTTTCTAACTCTTGCGATGATAATCTTGGAGCATGAAAAAGATAGGGTAAGGATCTTGTTTTATCTGCCAAATATGAAGATGCAAAATTGCCAAATAAATAAAATGGAATTTTAAATTTTTCGGCAAAAGATAACATCTCATTAAAGCCTTTATCTTCAGATATTAAGCCAAGATATAAAAATGCCGGAGGCAAATTATTGGAGGAATGAAGTGTTATATTTTCAAAAGGCGACGCATAATAATTTGTTATTGCTTTGTGTGGATTTATCTGTATTAGGTTGTCAGAATTTACGATAAAAGCATCACAATATTTTTGTGAATAATTGTATTCAAATTTTTTTAATTGTTTTTTTATCAGGGAAATGAATGGGTATAAAAAGTAATATTTTGAAGTAAGATGATATGACACTAGTTCCACATTATCATCAATGGTTTCATAAATTACATTTTTTTTCTGGTGGTGGAAATGCTTTGCCAATGGCAATAAACTCAAATCGTAAATGATTACTGTAGAAAATGCAGCGGCTTTTTGCTTGTAGATTTTAATTAAATCCCAACGAAAAAAAGTTAATGTAATGAAGTAGCAAAATTTGCTGTAAATTCCTATCGGTTTTCTATTTGTAGCATGGATGATCTCCACTTCATATCCTTCCGCAGAAAGCAATTCACACTCCATAACGATCCTTGGATGAGGAGGCTGCATTAGATCTTTGGTGAGAATGGCTATTTTCATTTAGAAATTAAGAATAGGAAATTGGGCGAATAGAATTTTCTGATGGCGTAATGTAGTTTGTATAAAGGATACAAGATTTTATTCCTGAAATTTGTTGGTTTAGAATATTCATGTAGCCAGCAAAAGTATTCGGTTTTATATCCATTCCTGTTAAATACTTCAGCCATGGTTAGCGGATCCAGCCATGCAGTATGTTCAGGATTTACACTGGGATGGCCATATAAAAATATTGTAAAAAACTGACGGATGGAAAAAGGGTTTGGGGTGGTGATTACCATGCGTCCACCAGGTTTTAGAAAGCTCGAATAGGTATTTAAAAACGAGGCTACATCGCTTACGTGCTCAATTACGTCGCCCATTACAACCAGATCAAATTTCTCGGTTAATGTATTCAATTCATTTACCGAAATCAGCGCATAACCGTTTGCTTCGAAATCGGCTTTCCATGCCATATTTACGTCAACACCCAATGTTTTGGATGCTACGGCTTTTATTTTTTTATGTAGCCAATCCGGACTTTGGAAAAATTTATCCTGGCCTACGCATCCTACATCCATAACACTTTTACCCATACAGAAACGTAGTATTTCTTTTTCTTTTATTTTAATGGGTGCTCCTCTGTACGATGCTATTAATTCTTTGCTCATGTTTAGTTCTTTTCTATAATGAGAAAATATTCGCGTTTGGCAGAACTGAATAAGCGTAAGCTTTCATACAACCAATATGCAATTCCCCTGCCCGAATAATTGTTTGATTTTTTATGTGGATAATATAAATGTACTTTATATCCCAGATTAATTAAATGCGATTGCAGCGATAATATTTCTTGTTTTGAATGATAGTGCCAACCACTAGGCGAAGTGCCCGAAAAATCGGTTTCAGAGCCTAGGATTAACGTAAATTTATCTTGCCCAAACCTAGCGGCAACCATCTGTATATTTTGAACTATCGCATCAATTTGTTTCTTATTAAATATCGAAAGTCCAAACGCTGTTATGAAATTGTATTTTACATCTTCTTTTACTTCCACCGAAACATCCTCCACTTCGAATTCTAATTTTGGATTGTCGTTTAATAATTTTGCGACAGCTATTGAATTTTCTATGAAATCAATACCCTTTGTATATTGAAAAAAATCAGACATCATATATGTCTTTACACCAAAAGCGCATCCTAAATCTAATAATCTGGATGAAGAATCAATATGGATATTATTATCGGTAATTAAATTTTTAAAACGATAATGGAATTTCCGATATTCAAGGTCATAATTTGGTAATGCCTTGAAATTGGAATATTTCTTTTCATAGTGACTTTTTTGACTTTCGTCCGCCATCGATGCTAGTTTTTATTTAATAAATCACGGTGTAATATGCACTCGAACTTACTGTCGTAAAGATAACTTAAAATTCTTTTATATATCGGAAGGTAACCTTTATACTTATAATCAGTAAAAAACGTATTGTGCCACAAAATGCCGAAAACGGATCCATAAGCGTTTTTCTCAAAAAAAGCAATGATTAATGATGAAACATCTGACTGTGGTGTTTGCAGGTAGTGATGGAATGTTCCATCCATTATCATCAGTGGCGCTTCGATGAAAGAAAATTCTTTTCTTGTTTCTATATCGAAAGGTTTGAACGGCCTTCCATAATTATTTCTTAACCCATAGTGCTCTGCATAACCTAAGCTGGCATCTACTTTTAAATTGCTTGCTTCAACTTGGCGATAATGTTGGGGCAGAGAAAATTTTAGGTAGTGATTTCTGTTGGCATTTATTTCCCTATTTAATTTCTGTATTTCGTCGTTAAACGAATCGCTTGAAATACTTTTATGTAAACCATTTTCAAAGCCGTTTTTTTCAACTAAATTTAATGTATTTCGAAGTTTTGCAGAGGAGATATCATAATCTGAGTTTGTCTCCCGTGCATTAATTTTGCCTTGGTTCACTAGCCAAAAAAATGTGGATTTAAAATCAAACTCAGACTCAATCTTCATGATTTTATCTATATTAAACCACGCTGGATTTGATATGCAGGCATCTATGATTAATTTGGATATAACATCAATTCGTCCGTTTTTTACCGCCCATAAACCGTCTTGTAGAAAAGACCCATATAGTGAGTCGATATCATGGCTCAGGATAAATTTTGATTTCCTTCCGTAAGGAGAGTAGGATTGCAGCACAGTTACTTTTTCGCACAACTTCTTTATGAGATCTGAAACCAGGTTGTCCGTTACATTATTAAAATAATCCTGAAAACTTCCTTGATATGAAAATCTTCCCAATACATCAACATTTGTTGAATTGTATTCTTGTGCGCTATTCACCAGATAATAAATGGTCGCTATGTAATCCGCATGCCCTTCATACATTAAAATCGGACCATCGCCGAATAAGCTTCTAAAGTCGTAATTGGATTTTTTTACGATTTCGTCAAAATAATGCTCGGGGGCATATATATCGTCGGAAATCTTATTCCCAATTTTTAAATCAGCAGATTCCGCACTGTTTGATATGGTATATTTTAAATCCAAAGCCTCGGCTATCGTATCCCAAACATGAAGTAATTCAGGAGCATATAGATGAGATGATTGAATATAAATAGTAAGCATATCCCGATAGTTTATTTTCTTACGCTGCCAATAATCCGTAAAATGAAGCGATGTATATCTTCCGAAGGTTTAAAAAATATAATTCCAGCGCCTGCCGTGGCTACATAGAATATCGATTTAATAATTCCGGATTGTAAATCATCGGGAAATGGAATTTGGTATATTAGTATCAGTGGAATGAATATTATAAGGACCGATTTAATGGTTTCCTTTGTAAATGGAATAATTTTAAATTTGCTATATACATACCACACACGCATCAAATTATAAATCAAGAATCCGAGTACCGTAGCCATTGCCGCGCCATTGATTCCCAACGGTTTTATAAGTAGGATGTTAAGAATGATGCAGATGGCCAATAAGACGATACCCGACCACACTTCAAATCGATAAAATGGGGATTGGATGATAATATATCCGTTAAAGCCAAAAAACATATCTACATATTTTGCTACACAAAGTATCACGATCACTGTCATTAAACCCTCGGTATAATCGGGAGGGAGTAGGATGTTTAATAATGGTGATAATCCTAAAATGATTAATGAAATCATAAATCCTCCGGCAATGGTCATCACAAGTGCCGACTTTTTGTATACGGATTCAAGTTCCTGCATATTATTGTCGTAAAATGCGCGGGCTATTACCCCATGCATAATGGGTAAAAGCGAACGTTGGGGAAGTTGCACCAACACTGAAATATTTAAAGCGATTGCGTATATGGCCAATGGTGCCAATCCTAAATATTTCTGGATCATTACGATGTCGAGCTGGAAAACTAAATAGGTAATCCCGACATTCAAAAGTGTATATGCGCCATAATTTATGACAGCCCGTTTGCCGCTTAATTGTTTGATGTCATTAAACGAAAATGGTACTTTCACAAAGGAATATATTGCCAGAATGATTCCTAGGGAAGTAAATATTGCGGCATAGAGATAGACTAAAGTATGGTAGTCGTAAACATGTAAATAACAGAGAACGAGTACAACTGTATTCAATATTCGCAGTAAAAGTTCCTTTAAGAAAACAGGTGCTTCGGTGATAAAATAATTTTTTAACACAGAAACAAATATTTCAAATATCAGTGAAGAAAAGGTCATGGCGATCATCAAGTCGAAATACTCGTATATGAGTTTGCTATCGTCTTTTGTAACTAAAGCGAGGAATTGGGATCTGAAAACAAAATAAAATATGGTGAAGGCGCCAAATGCAATCAGAGGGATTATTAACGTGTAGAATAGCAATGCCGATTGCTGGCCTTTTGCCTTGTATTCATTATAGAATTTTACGAGGGCCAACGGCATTCCTAAAGTAAAAAAAGCCGTAAAAATATTGGTGTAGGAAGTAATCGACTGTATAAGTCCCATTTGTTCCTTTAGCATTACGGCAGGCATCAATATCATGGTATTAAATGCACCCAACGCAAACCCCAAATATGTATATATGGAATTTTTAATACCCTGTTTAATAATAATGCCCATAATAATTTACCTATGGGCCTCCATTATTTTATCAACTTCTTTACAGAATCGATTTGTTATATTTCTTGTATCGTATTCTTCTTTTTTTGCATCAATCGCTTTCAATTCCCCTGTTTTGAATTGATTATAAAGGCTTACCAGATATTTCTTCATTCCATCGACATCATTGTAATGAAATATATTTCCGGCTTCGGTTTTTTTTATGGCGTGTGCCAAGTCTCCATCCAACGGACCAATAGCAACTATCGGTCTTGAAGTGTTTAAATATTCAAAAAACTTACCTGTTAAAATCCCTTTTGCATTAGGTGAATTATTTGCAATCAACAAAAGTGCGGCATCCTTTTTTTGTAATTCAAGGCTTTCGGCATGGCTAACATTGCTCTGATAACAAATTAGATGCGCCAGGCCGTAAGATTCCGCAGAAGATTTTACCGAATAGTCTATGGATCCAATTAAGCGAATTTGGATGTGATTAATTAGTTCGGCATTTTCCTTTATTAATGCTGATAGTGCTTTCCAAAGAACTTCTGGATTACGCGCCGGAGCTATTGAACCATAATGCGTGAGCGTAAAATTTTCGGGATAAATTTGTGTATTGCTGTCAGAAAATTCAAAGCCGTTTGTAACTATGATGCAGTTTTTGGCGCCATTTTCCGAAAATTCTTTTTGCATGGTTTCTCCGATTACTGTAACCATGTCTGCGTTTTTTAATACTTCCCTTTCTAATTTCCTATGTTTTGCGTCGGCTGATTTATTGAGTTGCAGTTCTCTGTAAAAATCTATGTTTGTCCATGGATCCCTGAAGTCGGCTATCCATTTTACCCCTAATTTATTTTTAAGCGCTAAGCCGATCAAGTGTAGGCTATGTGGTGGGCCTGTTGTTATAATTAAGTCGAATTTTTCTTGTTTAAAATAATTTGATAAAAAACGGACGGCAGGCTTCACCCAGTATATTTTGGGGTCAGGAATGAAATAATTGCCCCTAATTTTTAATGACAGGTTAGAGAAAAATCCGCTTTTCTTTTCACTCAATAATGCTGTGCCGGTTTTCTTGCCGGACAGTTTTTCGAACCAACGTGTAACTTCAAATATTGGAAGTTTCAAGATTGCAATTGTAGGGCTGACTTTCTCTAATCCAGCTTCATCAAGTTGCTGGTAATGCGGATTTTCAGGTGTAAGAACCGTTACGTCGTACCCGCATTCTTTCATATAATTTGTCATCCTGAGCCAGCGGTGAACGCCCGGTCCACCGGCTGGAGGCCAATAATATGTGATAAGCAGGACTCGTTTCACGGAATTATTTACTTTTAAAAGTATCTGAATTTTTCTTAAAGTAAGGATAGGCTTCTTTTCCTACCAGTCCAAGTAGTATCAATAACAGTAATATAGAAAACCCTAGTGATATTTTTTCATCGGACTTAAAACGAGAATTAAAGGAGAATTCAATCTTATGCTTACCAGCCGGAACTTTAACCGCCCTTAAAATATAATTTACACGGCCAATCGGAACCTCGTTTCCGTCTATGGTGCAAACCCAACTTTCGGGATACCAGATTTCGGAGAATACGGCCACTTTTTCGGTAGCTGCATTTGATTCATATTCCATTTTTTCAGGATGATAGGCTATCTGTTTTATGGTTGAAACAGAATCTTTTCCAAGAGAAACCCCACCGATTGCCGCTTCAAATTTTTTATCGGCCACTGCAGTATTACGGGTGTTTATTTTTTGTAGTTCTGCCATTTCTGCATCCGCGTTGTCAACCCATTTTATTTCAGAAGGGAACCAGGCATTGCCATTAACATATGGGTTTTGCAGTGGTGGCGTATTCGGGTTTAAGATAAAATATTTGGTATTGAGCATATTTAATACCTGCAGATTCATCATTAGATTCTCTACTTGTTCTTGCGTTGGTTTACCGCCGAGAACCGCGAATAGGCGCTCCAATTCTGGTGTAATTCCGAATTCAATCAGCTCCTGGTATTTTTTTAACTTGGCGCCATGGTAACCTCCGATAGATTTGTGGAAATAAGAAGTGGTGGCATCGCTAAATGTGCTTGTAGAAAGGTTCGCAACGCGGTAATTAATGTCTGAATCCCTTAGGATGGCATCATCTGCCGTTGTTTTTCTGAAGGTGGCCGTTTTCGCATCTTCAAAATTGCTGGCATCCAAATAACGTTTACCGACGGAAAACATATCGGAAAAAGTGATTAAGAGCAACACAACCGCTAAAATATATTTGTTGAAGTTAAAGTGCATGTAACCCCACACAAGGCCCCCCGTTAATAAAACAAAAAGAAGTGAACGTAATACGTCATATTTAAACACGGCTATACGTGCAGTTTCAATTACGTTAAGATAGTCTGACGCTTGCGTATCGTTCGCGCCCATACTTTTCAGGCTTGCCATTATTCCATCATATTCGCCGGCGGAAAAGAATGTGTTTACAGCACCCGGCATAATATAAAAAACAATCAAAATAAATGTCAATATGCCCGTAATCATAAAGAATACGGACTGATTACTTAGGGATAATTCGTATCCAAAAATGGTGGCTTTTTTCTTTCCAAAATCAGGGTTTGCAAAAATATAAGCGACGAAGAGAAATGCCAATGCAGGTAATACCAATTCAGGGATTATTAGCGCTGAAGCCACCGCCCTAAATTTGTTATACAAAGGAAATTTATCCAACATAAAATTGGTGAATTTGGGAACATTGCTTCCCCACGACATCAAAATAGTAAATAGTGATGCTATAAGTAAAGGCCATTTTAACCTGTCTTTCACGAAGAAAAGG
>Ga0247814_10000516_pt1 | contig 29728 bp, 29 predicted proteins | sample UWRJL179409R1_FD_179947 | JGI IMG/M metagenome (GOLD analysis project Ga0247814, IMG submission 179947) | Plant litter microbial communities from Arlington Agricultural Research Station in Wisconsin, United States - UWRJ-L179-409R-1 | ecosystem: Environmental > Terrestrial > Plant litter >... | reverse complement strand
AAACTCGCCATACCAGAAAATCTCGGTGTAAAATTGATTACGTCAGAGATGTAAGCGCTATAAGTTTCCTGCGTTGTCTTCGAAGGATTATAACTGGCACCCTGATCAGCAATCGCTTTTTGTGCAGCTTCACGCGTTAAGATCCCTGTATCATTACCTTTAACAATAACTCCACCCAATGCGGCATAGTTAGAACTGTTATCAATATAAGTCCTGTTCAGGTAGTCTAATCCTACCACAATACGGTTGCGCATACCACCCAGGTTAAAGTCGCCCATAAAGTTCTGCTGAATATCTGTCGATTCTGTAGTAGAATTCAGATCTGTGATATTTCTACCAAAAATACCATTTCCGGAAACCGCTACATTTGGCGTAACCGTAGTATCAATTAATGTACCCTCGTAAAGATACGAATACAAACCAACAGACTTCGCACTACCTCTGGAAATTAATGTTTGAGAATTCCACTGCTCCGACATTTTATAATTCATCTGCCCCTGTACCGTATTAACAGGATTCTTAACTGACAATGCATTACTGGTGTATGACTTTTTCGGATCATATCCTAAACCTTCCAGTGTTGTTTCTTTTAACGGTGCATTCCTGCTGAAAAACAACATCGTTGGATTTGTTCCCTCAGAACTTAAGAACTGTGCATTCAATAAGAATGATATTCTGTCATTTAGCTTGTAAGAAAGTGAAGGTGCAATAAATCTTGTTTTTTTAAAACCCGCATCCTGAAAGCTATTCTCATCATGATACGCTGCATTTACACGGAATAAAACCCGATGTGCCGAATCTAAAGGTGTATTCACATCTGCGGTAATCCTGTTTAATCCATAACTTCCCCCTGTATAGGTTACATCAGTTGCTACAGCATCAAATGGCTGTTTGGTTACGGTGTTAATCAATCCTCCGTAAGAAGTAAGACTGCTGCCGAATAATGTTCCTGACGGGCCTTTAATCACTTCAATTCTCTCCACATTAGATACGTCCAGAGATCCGTTCGTTAAACCTGGCAATCCATTTACCAAGGTAGGCTGTACAGCAAATCCTCTTAGCGAGAAATATCCTGCTCCATCAGTACCACGACCAGTAGATGACCATAATTTATCTACACCTGGTGCATTCTTAAGTGCATCATCATAGTTGGTAATCACCTGATCCGTCATTAATTCTTTAGAAATCACAGAATAAACCTGCGGGTTCTCCAGATTTTTTAACGGCATTTTCGACACAAATTCACTCTCTTTTACAGCGAACTTGTTTTTCTTACCACCACTCACCGTAACTTCCTTAAGCTGCTGATTAGACGCCTGAAGCGTAATTTCCAACTTAGAGATTTGTCCTGCCACCACAGTAACTTCTTTTGAAACTGGTTTCAGGCCAACTAATTTTGCAGTAAGCGTGTAGTTTCCCGCAGGAACATTTTTAAGTGTGTACATCCCATTTCTGTCTGATGTACCATTTGCAACACCTGCAATACTTAGCTCAACCGATTCAGCTACCACACCATCCGATGTTTTTACAGTCCCTTTAACTGTTCCCGTCCCACTCTGACCGAATGATACCGAAGTAGTCAGCATCATTATTAATCCAGTCGCGAGGATCTTCAAGTACATTTTTGTCATATTGTTTTAATCTGCTATTTAGAATGATTTTAAACCGCAAACATACAAAAGTTCCTGCTTTGTAACGAAGTTGTTAAGACTAATTTTAAATAAGACAAAATGATGACAAAGGAATGATTCGTTTAAGGGTTAGTAACAGGGACCCAAGAGGATAAGTTTAGATCCACCATTGATCACAGGCGGATATTTCTATATATGATATTTCAAACAATATTTATTGAAACTATTTATATTACAAATTTAATTAACTACATTTGAGTGATAATTAACTAAACATATACTACGTCCAACATCAAAGGAAATACAATAAATCAACAACTATGAATTATGATATTATCGTAACGGCTAATACCTAATCTCCTAATCAAAGCCTTAATGGAAAAAACAGTATTAATCATTAACAATGAAAATTTGCAGTCGCCGAGTCTCAAAAGTCAACTCGCCAGGCTTTTACCAGATTATCACTTTGAATCTTACCATAACGCTGAAGAAATTGAACACGCCATAGAGAATCGATTTTATACGCTGGCTATTCTCAATATCCATGTTGAACAATTAGCAATCAGTGGAATAGCCCTGGCAAAGCGCATTTTTGAGATCAATCCAATCGCCAGCATCATTATGATAACTTCCCATAAAGAAGACTTTTTTAAGCAGTTTGAGTCAATTCTAGTCTCAGGAAAGGTGTTGGATGTGATCTCAAATCAGGCAAATTCAACCGCTACTGCGTCCTTAATCAAACCAATCATTTTCAATTACTACCAGAAAATAGATCAACATGCATCTATACTAAACACCAGTCTATTGCAACATTATTCCGATGTTAAAAATGAAAAGGACCCTATTAAGAAAGGGCTACAATTTGAAAGATTTATCAGTTTGCTCTTTGGATTTCTAGGGTATAAGGAAATCAGAAGGAGAGTGATCGATTCTTCGCGGAACGAAGTGGATATCGTCATTAGAAATGAAATCAAAGATCCATTCCTAAATAAATTTGGCAAATATATTTTGCTGGAATGTAAAAACAGGCCGGATTATACGATTGGCAAGAATGACTTTATCATTTTTAATGAGAAACTGAAAAACTCCAACGGATTAGCTGAACTGGGTATTATTGCATCTACTGGTGGTTTCGCAAAGACCACCTATCTGGAGGCGATGAGAGGATCAGGCACAGCAAACAAAGTTCTTTTTTTATCGAATGTGGAATTTCTAAGTTTGATTGGAGCTGATGATAAAATTGAAGCCTTCAAAAAAATCATAGATGAACAGATGAAGAACAATTAGCTGTTCAATTGCCTAAGCAGACTGGTTGAGCAGCTAATACACTATTTATAATTGCTGTGCGGCTATTCCTTTTGCTTTGAGCGCTGCATAAACTTCAGGTTCTGAATTGAACAAGGTCATCTTTTTCAGATTAGGGAAATGATCAACGTCTTCAAAAGAGGCGATATCATATATCTCATCTTCACCATCCCACAGCGGACCAATCTGCATGTAAACTTCATTCCCTCCATCCTGATAAAGTTCAGTTACTTCTGCTGCAAGGGACTGATCTATTTCGAGGTCTTTAAAGTAAGCGATTACTTCCGGGATAGGATCATAACCTTCCTCATCTATGTCAATCTTACGTTTATCATACAACTTCACAAATTTATAGACATCAAATGCAGGCTGTATCAGCTTTTTTCTATACATCAGCTCTTCAATGATTAACAATTTAAAATTGAAGTCCTTAAAATCGATTACTTGAGCCATAGTTGTTGTATATTTTAGATAAACATGTAGGAGACCAGTTCAGAATATAATGACATCTCGTTCCTCTGATCATGTATCATAATGAACACAAGCAACTTAATAATGTTTCGCTTAAATGGTAAAATCTGCATTGCTGCATGTGCTGGTAAAATACCAAATCAAATAATTCTAAAGTTTCTAAAATTTTAGTTAATTGCGCTGATTATTCAATAATAAATAGCTATTCGCTTTTTTAAGCGGAAAAAAACAGCATTATGATCATTTCTGAAAAAAAACATATCTATCAACATCAAATTAACCCGGATTTATCAAATATAAACTGGCAACATATACTTCACTTATTCCAAAAAATAAATTGGAAACATAGAATAGCTGAAGAAATCGAAAAAGCTTTCAGGTTAAGCACCACAACTATCTTTATCTATGATGAAGAGGTAATTATTGCTTTTGGCAGAGTCATCGGAGACGGCCGGTATTACGCAATGCTGGCTGATATTGTAGTAGACCCGGATTATCAACGCCAGGGACTGGGGAAATACCTGGTTAAGACCTTAAACGATCAGCTGGTCAATTACCACTTCGTTAATTTAAGTGCAGCACCCGGAGCTGATGACTTCTACAAAAGTATGGGCTGGAAAAAACAGACCACAGCATTTATATGGCCTCAGGGTCCGAAACAATTGAGACAACATTGCGAAGAAGACTGATATTTATTTTCCTTAACTCCACCAATCCTTAACCAGCTAAAAAACTGCTGATATCTGGTAAAATCCGAATAAAACATTGTATTAGGCACAGGTAACTTTAAAAATCATTCTGCCAGGAAAGATTTACCAAATATTCAACCTAACCAACAATGATATGAATTTTACCAAAAACCCCATGAACCACACCATCAGGAGGTTCCTCATTCTTCTGATGCTCTGTTTAATCTACCAGGTTTCTTCTGCCCAGAATAACCTGACTATCAGAGGAAAAATCACAGATCCGAATGGGAACACTCCGCTTATTGGTGTTTCAATTAAGGAAAAAGGAACCAGCAATGGCACTGTGGCAGATAATAACGGAAATTTCAGCCTCAACGTGAGCTCCGCTAATGCCATACTCCTGGTGAGCTATATCGGTTATACTCCTCAGGAGGTGACCGTTAATGGTCGGCCGGAAATCAATATCCAGCTCCAACCCGATTCTAAGGGACTGAACGAAATTGTTGTAGTAGGTTATGGCACACAAAAAAGAGGAGAAGTAACCAGCTCCATTGCCACAGTCAAAGCAAAAGATTTCACCAAAGGTGCGGTAAGAGATGCCGGCCAGCTGATCCAGGGTAAAGTAGCGGGATTAAGGATAACCACCCCTTCAGGCGATCCGACCGGCGGCACACAAATCAACCTCCGCGGACTCAATTCCCTGAACGGAGCATCAGAACCGCTGGTTTTAATTGATGGTATCCCGGGATCACTGAATACGGTAGCCCCGGAAGATATTGAATCGATGGATGTGCTGAAAGACGGATCGGCCGCAGCGATTTACGGTACAAGGGCCACTGGCGGGGTAATCCTGATCACAACCAGGAAAAACAGTACGGGTTCCAAAGCTACTATTGAGTATACCAATTATGTAAACATCCAGAAGATCGTTAATAAACCTGAACTGCTAACCGCAACGGATTATCGTCGACTGATCAGTGAAGGTGTAAAATACGAGGATTTAGGTGGCGATACCAACTGGCTGGATCAGATCCTGCAAAACCCGATCAGTCAGAATCACAACCTGAGCCTTTTTGGCGGCAATACAACCACCAACTTCAGCGGTTCTGTCAATTACAGGGACTGGGAAGGGATCTTTTTACGGACCGGACAAAAACGTTTAACCGTGCGTGCTGCACTGAACCATTCCATGTTTGAGGATAAACTGAAATCAAGCATTTCTATCATCAACCGCAGCATTACCTCTTCCCAGGGCGGGGCAGATGGCTACGCTTATCGTCAGGCAATTATCAGGAATCCGACAGACAATATTTATAATGAAGCCGGTAAATGGCAGGAACGCGACGTCTATTTTTACGATAACCCTTTGTCCAGGATCAATGAAGCAACCAATGATGCCAGGCTGAGAGAGACCCGCATCAACGGGAGTCTGGATTACCGTCCCATCAAAGACCTAAGCATCAAATTACTGGCTTCGAATATTCAAACCAATAACCTTTACGGAAACAGCACCACTTACAATCACGTCAATACGACCAAATCAAAATTGAATGGTACGGCCTCCCGTTCTACCAATTCGGCCTCAGAAAACCTGGTAGAGTTTACTACCAATTATACCAAAAGTATCGGCGATCATAATTTCAGCGTCCTTGGCGGATACAGCTGGCAGGATGCTGTTAACGAAAGTTTTTCTGCCTACAACTTTAATTTCCCTACAGATACCTACAGTTACAACAACCTGGAAACCGGCGCTGCTTTGAAAGAAGGAAGAGCAGAAATGACCAGCAATAAAAACAAGTGGCAGCTGGCAGGTTTTTTCGGCCGGTTAACCTATAACTGGAAGGAGAAATACATGCTGATGGCCAGTTTAAGGAGAGAAGGCTCTTCAAAATTCGGCGCCAATTATCACTGGGGATCTTTCCCTGCCGTATCTGCAGGATGGCGAGTAAGCAAAGAAAGTTTTATGCAGCACATTCCTGCCATTTCTGACCTCAAAATCAGAGCAGGATTTGGTGTAACAGGAACAATTGCCAGTGATCCCTACAATTCTCAAACCAGCTATAAATATGACTATGCAGAAGGCGCTTTTATTGATGGAAAGTGGGTGCCAGGATTTGTGCCGCAAAGAAACTTTAATCCCGACCTCCGCTGGGAGCGAAAAACGGAATACAATGCAGGGATAGATTTCGGACTCTTCCAAAACAGAATCACGGGTTCACTGGATTATTATACCAGAACGGTAAACGACCTGCTTTATAACTTCGGAGTGCCTACTCCCCCTTACCTCACCGGCAGCATGCTGCTGAATGCCGGGACTATGAAAAACTCAGGTTTCGAAGCATTGGTAAATATCAAAGCCATTAACAGCGACCTCATCCAATGGAATACCGGCTTTACATACTCCACAAATAAAAACAAGCTGGTCGATCTGTCGAATGACAAATTCGATGTGACTGTAGATTATATTCCTGCAGGTGGAACAGGAGAACCGATTCAGACCTATACACACAGGGTAAACGTTGGTGGTCCGATAGGCCAGTTTTATGTCTACAAAAGTGTAGGTGTAGATGATAACGGAAAATGGCTGGTAGAAAACAAAGATGGCAAGGTTATCCCGATTTCCGACGCAACTGATAATGACCGCCAGTATTATGGCAATGGTATTCCAAAACATCTTGTAGGATGGAACAACAGTTTCAAAATCAAAAACTTTGACTTTGAAATGAATTTCAGGGGAGCTTTTGGGCATAAAGTCCTCAACATGCAGCGGATGTATTACGAAAATCCGGTCAACAAAGCGTACAATGCACTAAAAACTGCCTACGAACCTAAATATGGAAAAACGCTGAATAACGACCTGGTTTATGTGAGTGAGTATATAGAAAAGGCAGACTACGTAAAAATAGACAACGTTACCCTGGGTTATACTTTCTCTAAAAGTCTGATCAAAGGTGTCAGTAACCTACGTGTATATATTTCCGCGCTCAACCTGTATACCATTACCAAATACAAAGGACTCGATCCGGAAGCGGTAAGTTATACCGGCGATTTCAGTTTTGCCCCAGGTATCGAAAACAGGGATACCTACCCTACTACCAGAACTTTCACTGCCGGACTTAATGCCTCATTTTAAGCTTTAAATGATCATATCATGAAATCAAAAATAATATATCTGCTAATTGCAGCTTTTAGCAGTGCAGCTGTCATCAGCTCCTGCACCAAACTGGACGAAGAAGTGTATTCTGAAGTCCTGCCTGCTAAATTTACGCCGACAGAAAAAGATCTGCCGACAATTATCGCCCCTACTTATGCTTCGCTCAGAACAGTGATGTGTGGCTGGCAAGGCTATTTTGACCTACAAGAAGAGGCGGGCGACTGTATCATTACCCCTGTTCGTCCGAATGGTTGGGATGATGCCGGTACTTACCGCCGGATGCACCAGCATACCTGGACAACGCAGGAATGGCAGCCTTATAATACCTGGCAAAATGCTTTTGCCACCATTACCAAAACCAATACCATTCTTTCCCAGATCGATGCAGGAACGCTCAGCCTAGGTGAAATCAAACCCAAAGTCATTGCAGAACTTCGCGCCGTGCGGGCTTTCGGTTATTACCTGCTGCTGGACAACCATGGCAATGTACCCATAATCACGAAGATCGACCCCAATGATACTTCCCTACCTAAACAGAATACCCGGGCAGAAGTTTATGCCTTTGTAGTGAAGGAACTGAATGAAGTAGTAAATGAGCTCAGTGAAGATGCCAAAAGCACTTATGGCCGTTTGAATAAATGGGGTGTGAAAGCTTTGCTCGCTAAAATATATCTGAATTCAGGCGTATATGTTGGTCAGGCTGAATACGAAAAATGTATCCAGGAGTGTAATGACATTATCGCCAGCCAGAAATACCGTCTCGATGTCAATTACTCCGATGTATTTACTTACACCAACCAGAACTCCTCAGAGATCATCTTCGCTATCCCCTACGATCAGATTTACGGTAAGGGCAACCAGATTCACCTGAAAACACTCGATCCACTGAGTCAGAATGTTTACCAGATGACTGCTCAGCCATGGGGCGGAAACTGCGCTGTGCCTCAATTTATCAACACCTACGATCCGCAAGACAGCAGGCTAACAGATTCCTGGATCCAGGGACCACAAACCAACCCTACAACCGGGCAGGTGGTCATCAATTATGTGAAGTCAGTACCAGGTATGGGTGGCCTGGATGGCATTGTTGCACCAAGCAATTCAGGTTTCAGGATCGGAAAATACGTGATCAAGCAAAATGCCACCGGCGATATGGATAATGACTTCCCCTTCCTGCGTTATGGCGATGTGCTCATGATGAAAGCCGAAGCCCTGCTCAGAACAGGCGATGCAGGTGGCGCCGCTACCTTAGTCACCGAAGTAAGACAGCGTGCTTTCAGGAACAATCCAGCAAAAGCGACTGTAACCGGTGCAGATTTAACGAAAGGTAGCACTTATCAGTATGGGCTGCAGGCACCGGATGGTACCGTATCCACAGTGAATGGTGGTGCAGATATCCAGTTTGGTCGCTTCCTCGATGAGCTCGGATGGGAATTTGCCGCAGAGGCCCACCGTCGCCAGGACCTGATCCGCTTTGGGGTGTATTCCACCAAACAATGGTTTAACCACTCCCCAAAAGATCCGACCCGAAGTTTATTTCCAATTCCGCAGGATGAAATTGCGAAGAATGGTAACCTGAAACAAAATCCGGGTTATTAAACTAAAAACTAAAGGCCGGCAAAACAATATGCTGGCCTTTAGTTTTACCGCGAATAAAGATTCATAGTAAACGCTCAATTGGTTTCAAACCTCACTACTGAATTCTCCGAAGCTATTCTTTATTCAGGTGAACCTTTATCACTTTTAATGTACTTAGCTAGTGTCTCCTCCAGCTGTCCAGCTCTTAAGTCTCTTGCAATAATTACCCCCTGCGGATCGAGCAGATAATTTGCAGGTATAAGCCGGATACCATAAGTCTCCTGAGCCAAATTATCAAAATCACTCAGTTGAGGCCACAACGATACACGATCCTCTTTTATAGCCTGTAACCATTTATCCTTCGATGCCTTCTTATCCAAGGTGATACTCAACACCTGAAACCCAAGATCTTTAAACCTGCTGTAAGCTTTGAGTAGTGCAGGATTTTCCTGTCTGCAGGGCATGCACCAGCTAGCCCAGAAATCAACCAACACATACTTTCCTTTAAAACTGCTGATTTTAAACATTTTACCAGCCGTATCCGGTAAGGATATATCCTCAAACCTTTTACCCGGCTCCATTTGGCTACCGAGATTTAGTTTCTGATATAAAGTTACCGCAGATGGCATTTTTTTAAGATCAGGATGAAGCTGGTTAAACAGCTTCCTTATTTTTTCCGGCTGTGATTTTATCCGCTGATCTGCATATGGCCGGTTGGCGTACATGCACAATGCATACAGCCCTATCGCTGAAGATAAATTGGCGCCGAAATATTTTCTATATATATTTTCATCTATCTCAAGATCTATAGAGTCACGCAATTCATCGAGCCTGTGTTCCACATCAGCTACTTTTTTATTTTCGTAGCTAACCGTCTTCAGCAGACTATCCAGCCGCTCTCGCTGACTACTTACTTTTTGTTCTATGTCTTCAACTTTTGTTACAAAGTCACTATGATTTTTACTGATGAGCATCGGTTTTAATTCCTGATCTATACCTAAGCTATAATTTATTGGTACAGCCCAGAATGTTAAAGAGGTAACTTTCCCTCCAGGCCAGTAACAAGCCACATTAAATAACTCCGGTTCTAAGAATGGAGATTGATAGCTGAAAATTTTACCTGTTAGCATACAGGTATCAATGTTAGCATCAGTACTTCCAAGGTTAGTTTTTTCTATAAGGATTTGCGTTGGTAATTCTTTTAAATGGCTTACATCAATAGTTAAGGAGACTTTATCTTGTTTCTTTGACTGGGCAGGTAGGCGAAAAAAGCTAGTTAATAGCACAGTTGTGAGTAATAATCTTTTCATGGCTTATAGATCACCCTGTAAAATCATATGCTTTAACTCTTGTCCTTTTTTACTATTCCTTAACCTCTCTGATAATAAGTAATATAGTTCTGTGGGAGAACCCCAAATCCCATTCAATCTGTCTCTTTTGAGTTTTGGAAGAGGCTCACTAATCGAACTCACGGCATCGAAACTCACAGGCGAATCCGGATATTTCTTCACAAACTCCAGCATTTTTCTGTTCTTAATCTTAAAAGCTTCATTACTTTCGTCCAGTTGCTGAGTTAAAATCCCTCCCCCTACCACTAAAGAAGTATTCATTTTATCTGGACTATCAGCTTCCAACTGTACATCTTCCAATATGATTCCCCGCAAATTGTTTTCTCTGCCCACAAGCCAAACCAACTGCCTGAATTTTGATTCCAATTCCTCCATGGAAATATTACCGCGTTCATCCATAAAGACACAGCCATGCTGATATTCCTTTCCTTCAAGATCGAATGTGCCCACAAACTCAAATTTGCCATCTAAGACCGGAGTTACGATAAAGACTTTCGAACTGGAAATAGGAATTCGCTGCGAAAGTGTAGATAAATAAGCAAATTTCGCCTGTTTTACATCTTTGACAGTACCACTGACCTTGAATTTAATCAATTGACCATACATTAGAAATGGTTGCAACAACAGGACTAAGAGGAATAGTTTCTTCATCATAATTTATTTGTTAATTCAAAAATTCACCGTTAAGCACTCGTTATCAAGGCTTTAATTTATATAGGTATAAATCAACAAACACTCCGTATATTAACCGTTCATCACCATATCTTAACCCAACCTATCACTTGAGATCTTGCTTAAGCAGTCTCAATCCTGCTAAAGAACTATGCATCACCTGTCAGTGATTTCCCATCAGGCTTATTACGAATTAATTTGCTGTAAAAAAATCTCAATCAGCTTTTAAATAAAACTGCTAGAGCTGTGTAGTTCTAGCAGTTTTAATTTTTATTATAAGATCAATATGGACAGACAGCACAGGCTCCTTCATTAAATTTTTGCCTGTTCTTATAAACCGAATATATTCTACTACATTTTTCTCATATAGAACTTTGCTTTCATTATCTATCGTATCGAGGCTCTGGTTAATCCATAATACCGAGATCGGATTTTCCTTAGACCCATATTTGCTACTGTTGAATTCATCGTTATTGACAAAACACTTTAATTGGTCAACATCATTGAAGTTATATAAGTTTGGCATATTCCCTTCATAGCTTTCCAGCACAAAATACTTTTTCAAACTGTCACTAAATATAACCCCATAATTTTTGTATCTATTCTTTCTGAAATTGAGATAATAACGAACCAGATGAGAAAAAGAACCCTCGTTATCAGTAACTGATCTTGGATTTCGAATCTTGATTTCTCTTGAATTCAAAAGATACGCCTTAATATTTTCCTTTGAAGGACTGGAGGGAGCAAATATCAGAAAAGCACAAAATAATAGAAAAGGAGCGATAAAGTAACCAAAGCCAAAGGAAAGAGGTTGTTTTTTATTCATTAGATTTAATTGTATTTGAACGTTTTGGAATTTATACTATTCCTCATTAAACAGGCGCAATTTTGAATATACTGTACAATTAGAAGCTATTTGTTAAAATAGATGCTGATTTGCTATTCTTTGATGACTGGGTAGCTATGTCAGCCGATTTATCTTCCCACCTTTCAATTTGTGGATCTACTAAGATCACATCATTCAAATAGGTTAATAATCCTAAACCAAGTCCCTTCGCAAAATTAGGATTAAATCTGTACCAGGCTCTAGTTCGGAGAATGACATTTCCGGGTCTTAAACCTTTAAAAAATGCAACGATGGGCATTTCAGATAAACCGGGCCTAAAGGCCCACCAGGCATTAAAACGACTACCAAGGTTACCCATCGTCGCACCATCATTAAAGGACTGTTGCAGCACAAATGAAGAGAAATAGCCTATTATTTTCTCTTCAATGCAGATCTCCTTTATTAGGGATAGGTTCATATGAAACGATTATATTGTATATCAATCAATTCTTAATTGAAATGAACTGAGCATATCAAATACCAGTCCAATATGAAAATACTAAGCATATTTCATATTATTTTTTAAAAGAAATGAAAATAACTTAACCCACCTACCCCACTCCCCCATCTGCATACCATTCATCCTTTTAATCCTGCAACTCGTCGGTTTTTAGATTTATTCCACCCTATTCCCCCTCATCTTCGGACTATAATTCAATTGTAGCCCGGTAATGAAAGTTTTAAAATTAACCCTCTTCTTCTGCTGTTTTTTCACGCTTCTGCAAGCGCAGATAAAAATATCCGGTATCCTTAAATCTGCAAAAGGCAAACCGGTGATGAATGCAAACATTGCCCTTAAAAATACATACGATGGCTCTTCCACAGACAGTCTGGGCAGATTCACTTTTTCAACGACAGAAACCGGATTAAAGACCATCCAGTTTTCGGCATTGAATTATGAAACTGATTCGGTTGCGATAAACCTAGATAACAGCAGCCTTACCCTCCATTTAACCATCAAACCCTCCATCAATTTACTGGAGACCGTCGCCATCAGTGCTGGCTATTTTATTGCAGGCGACGGAAAAAAGGGTGCGGTACTATCGGCACTAGACATCGCCACTACTGCCGGAACCAATGCAGATATTTTTGCTGCGCAGCAAACTTTACCCGGTGCACAAACGTCTTTTTCCGAAAGTGGTTTATTCGTACGCGGTGGTTCGGCAGCCGAAACAAAGACCTATTTCGACGGAATGCTGCTCAAAAGTCCTTTTAATGCAACCGTTCCAGACCAGGCATCACGAGGCCGGCTTTCTGCCTTTTTATTCAAGGGAACTTCCTTTTCTGCAGGTGGCTATTCTGCACAGTATGGCCAGGCTCTTTCTTCAGCATTGCTCCTGGAAACCACTGATCTGCCGGAGAAAACAACCACAGGAATCTCCCTCTTGAGTGTAGGTATTGGGGTCGACCAAAACATTCGCTTCAAAAACAGCGCACTCACCATCGGCGGTACCTATTACCATTTAGGCCCTACTTATCAATTGATCAAACAACAGCACGACTATGTCAAGGTACCTGAACAATTCAGCGGCAGCCTCCAGTATAAACACAAGACCTCGGCAACCGGAATGTTTAAGATTTACGCCACCTATGGCGAGTCCAGGCTCGCACTGTTGCAGGATAATATCAACGCTCCTTTAGCACCCAATTATTTCAGCAATAACAACCATAACATATATATCAATTCCACCTATAAAGCATACCTAAACAGTCGCTGGAAACTGGATGCCGGCCTGGCTTACGATAAAACTGCCGACGCAGGATTGCAATCAGCGGATCATTACAACAGAGCAGATCATATGTCTAACGCCAAAATTACCGTCACCAATTATTTTGGTAAACTTTCCAATTTTAAGGTCGGTGCAGAAACCTTTAATACCGGCAGAACGGAAAGCCTGAATGGGATGGAACGGGAATATACCGATCAGCTCAGCGCTGGATTTGCGGAAACAGATCTCTTTTTAACTGATAAACTTGTGTTACGATTAGGTGCAAGAATGGAATATTCTTCTTACCTCAGGGAAAACAACCTGGCACCCAGAACCTCGCTGGGATTAAAAACCGGTCGAAATTCGCAGCTATCCTTTGCTTACGGCCGCTTTTATCAGAACCCGGAGGATGAGTATCTGGTTATTAAGCCCCTCGACTTTGAAATTGCTGATCATTATATCCTGAAATATGAAATCAATACTTCCGACAGAAACTTCAGGATTGAAGGGTACTATAAAGATTACAATCACTTAACCAAAGAAATCCAGGGTAACCTGAACAATTCCGGCAGCGGTTATGCACGTGGTTTTGAGCTGTTCTGGAGAGATAAAAAAACTGTTAAAAACGGCGATTATTATATTTCTTATTCCTTCCTCGATACAAAAAGAAACTTCCGGGACTTTCCTGCGTTGGCCACGCCATCATTCGCCGCTAAACATACTGCTGCTGCAGTCTACAAGCAGTTTATAGAAAGCATACAGACCCAGGTTGGTGCTACTTATTCCTTTGCAACGGGCAGACCCTATGTAAATCCTAATAACCCAGCCTACTTGTCAGACCGGACAAAGAATTACAATAGTTTAAGTCTAACGGTGAGTCACCTCACCCACCTCTTCAAACAGTTTACCGTGCTTTACCTTAATGCCAACAACGTTACCGGCTTTAATAATGTCTATGGCTACCAATATAGCAGCGATGGTCTAAACAGAAGAGCAATCCTTCCTGCTGCAAAAAGGAACCTGATTGTGGGGATTTTAATCACTATAGGCGATAACACATTTGTAAGATAAATACCAAAAAGATAAACCCTTTAAAATCCATAATAAAAAAAACCATAAAACTTAAAAACAATCATCATGAAAAATTTAACACTATCATTTATCCTGCTGCTTATAATGATCAGCTTCAGCAGTTTCGGTCAGACGAATACTGACAAATTTCAAACAGGCGTAAAAACAGGTCTGGATATGCTGAAAACCGGGGAGTCGCCCGCCGACTTCCTGAAAGCTTCAAATTACTTTGAAAGAATTGCCCAGGCAGAAACCAAACAGTGGCTCCCCCCCTATTATGCTGCCTATGCCAACCTTATTGCAGGTTTAACCAGCAAAGATAAAACCTTGCAAGACCAGTACTACGATAAAGCATTGCTCCAAATAGATCAGGCCAATACGTTATCTGCAGAAAACAGTGAAATCTACGCCCTGAAAGGTTATATCCAATTCATGAAGATGAGTATAGATCCACAAGCCAGGTTATCATTTATGGCTGCATCCAAAGCATCATTAGGAAAGGCACAAGCCTTAAACCCAGAGAACCCGCGTGTCTATTTAATCAACGGACAAAACACTTTTTATACACCCGAAGCCTTTGGCGGCGGAAAAGCCAAAGCTAAACCGATCCTTGAAAACGCAGTAGCAAAATTTGCTATATTTAAACCCGCCAGCGAGATTGCTCCGGTATGGGGATCAGAAAGAGCGAAAACTTTATTGGCACAATGTAATTAAACAGCTATGTCTACCAACTGCAACCAGCATCAGGAAAAAAAAGGAATCAGGTTCATCTATACCAGCTGGATTAAGGCCAACTTTTATAACCTGGTGCTTGGCATTATCATCGGCTTACTCCTAACACTGCTCATCAGCGCATTTAAAGAACAATGGATAGGCTGGAGAAGTATGTTTTTCCAGCTTTTATACAGTATCGTCATCAGCCTCTGCATTACCAATGTCATTTATTTCAATCAAAAATATTTACGTTTAAAAAAAGAGACCAGTCTGTTTTCTATCCTTGTCTATTATATTTCAGCCATTATGGGCACCTGTATAGCCATAGAGCTGATCTACCTGCTCCGAGCCTGGTTATTTAAAGAGCACTATCATTTTTTCCATTTAGAAGACCTGAGATTCAGTTCCATTATTGTAGTAATCACCTGCACCATTATCTATGTCTATTTTTTCCAGAAACGGGGCTTAAACGCCAAAATACAGGAACGTGATCTGGATTTATTGCGACTGAGTCAGATGAAAACACAGGCAGAATTAGCCGCACTCCAATCAAAGATCAACCCCCATTTTTTATACAATTCATTAAATGCAATTGCGAGTTTAATTCACGAAAATCCGGATAAGGCAGAAAGCATGACGCTAAAACTTTCCAAATTATTCAGGTACAGTATTAACCAAAATCAGGAAGACCTTGTAACTGTTAAAGAAGAAATAGAAATTGTGAACACCTATCTGGATATTGAGAAGGTGAGATTTGAAGACCGCATAGAATTTAAAGTTGAGGTGGATGACGAATTGTTATCCGCAAAAATCCCCAGATTCCTGATTCAGCCCCTAGTAGAAAATGCCTTGAAACATGGCTTGAAAGATGTGACAGATTTTGCAGCGTTAACTATCAAAGTAAAGAAAACGCACCAGGTGGAAATTATCATTGCTGACAATGGGATTCCCTTTCCAGACGAACTCGAGGTTGGTTACGGATTGCAAAGTACCTATGACAAACTCGGCTTACTCTATGGTAACCAATACGAAGTTCAGCTCATCAATCATCCGGTAAAACAAGTAAAAATTCAAATCCCGCTCAACTATGGATAAAATCTGGAATACGCTCATTATAGATGATGAAACCCTCGCCCGTCAGCGTTTAAAGCGATTGCTTGCAGTACATGAAAACATCAACATTATTGGTGAGGCCGGTAACGGACAGGAAGCCCTGGATCAAATTGAACTCCTTAAGCCAGACCTGGTTTTCCTTGATATAGAAATGCCAGTCATGAACGGCTTTGAGGTGCTTTCCAGTCTGGCTAAACCACCTAAAGTCATTTTTACGACCGCATACGATCAATATGCCGTTAAGGCTTTTGAAGAAGAGTCAATCGACTACCTGTTAAAACCTATTGAAACAGAACGATTGGAGAAGGCAGTGAATAAATTGAAAAAGCTGCAGCTAAATAGTAATTACACTATCCCTTTGGAGCTCCTGATGAGTCAGCTCAAAATTAAAAAGGACATTAAAACTCTGACCGTTAAAATCGGTGACAAGATCCTGCTCGTTAAACTGCAGGATCTTGCTTTTATCGAAGCGGAAGACAAATATGTATTTCTGCATACGGTTGACGGGAAAAAGAACCTGACCGACTTCACCATCTCTGCGTTAGAGGACAAACTACCAGATCACTTTATCAAAATAAACAGAGGTAAGATTATCAATTCTGATTTAATCAAAGAAATAAGAAAAGGCTTTAATGGTACATTCTATTTTATCATGAATGATATCAATCATACCAAATTGGCTTCCAGCAGAAGTCACGGCAGCATTTTGAGAGAACATTTTGATATTTAAGATGGAACCTACTACCGTTATTATTTAACCCTACAAATGAATTCCCTGCATTATCAAATTATAGCAAGATGATATTTTAATAGATCAGAATCAATAAGCTTTGATTATCTTCGGGATCATCCTTTTTGATATGAACCAGCTGCCAGCAGATAAAACCGTTCCGATTTCACTTTTATCCTCCTGCTTTAACAATACCTCAGCTACTTATAAATTCTACTGGTTTTTGTCCATTCTTGAAGCTCTGGAAAAAGGTCATCATCAAATCAACAAACAAGGACTTTTCGCCGGCATGGTCGCTAATGCCTGGTATACGATCAACTACTTCAATCTGTCATTCGGTAAACAGGATCAGCTGCAAAGAGCGATCAAACAAATCCTGAGTTTAGAAAATATCGCTATAGACGCTAAGAAAGAGCACATCATTGCAGCACTAAGCACTACTGCTCAACCGGAAACCATCAAACATCTGCGGTATTTTGATGGCGAAGTTCCCTATCGTTTTTTGAGTCCCTGGTTCAGCAGCATAAAAGGATCCAAGCAGGAGATTTATAAACTATCTCAGGATTTCAGTAATGATTGCCTTTACACTGTAAACCAACATGAAGTGATCATCAATCCTAAATGGATTAACTATCTGACAGAAAACAGCGGTATTTTGAAAGCTTTCTGTTACTGGCATCTCTGTATTTATTTGCAGAAACACAATCCCAATGTGCCTGATATCGCTAACAAGCTATTAAAAAACCACAAAGAAGTGGTCTATTCAAACAGAGAAAGGAGTTCTGGGATATTGTGATTCATCATAACGGCCCCGTTAAATGCATCTATACTGATACCACTCTGAACCTTAATCAGTATGCCGTTGAACATTTTGTGCCCTTTGCCTTTGTATCGCATGACCTGATCTGGAATCTGATCCCTGCCGATAAACGTTTCAATTCTTCAAAATCTGATAAGCTGCCCATTATGCACAAACACTTTGACGCTTATTTTGAAGTGCAGGAAGTGGCGATGAAAACTATATTTGACTTGTCGCCCTCCAATAAATTACTGCAGGATTATCTTACGATACTGCCCGATTTAAATGCGTTGAATAGCCTGAACAGAGAAACTTTAAAAACCAGATTCAGGGAAAATATTCAACCCCTGATTACTATCGCTGCAAATAATGGATTTGAGTATATGAAATTTTAAGAAGCTTTAGAAAAGCTTGCTACGTCGAATAGTCTATTCCTCAAGGGTATCAAGTTCGCAATTAAAACCGTCTATTTAGCATAATTGGAGGGTGATCTTCCACTAGCTGACCTGAAAAAGTTGAATTGATGCTTAAGTTAATTGACTATTTGATCGCGCTTATAATCTTGATGAAATGAATCACATAAAATGCGCTAGTCCCCATTTTTGATATAAACCTTAAAAGTTGACCCTTTTCCCAGTTCACTCTCAACAGTAATTTTGCCACCAGCCAGTTTGATGATTTCTCTAATCAGGTAAAGTCCGATACCCGATCCATCAACATCCAATGCAACCCTTTCATACTTGCTAAAAATCTTTTCGAAGTCGTGATCAGCAATTCCACGGCCATTATCCACTACTGTAATAGTTATAAACTCGTCCTCCTGAGATACTTCGATAGCTATCTGAAGTGGACGATCAATGTCCCGGTATTTGATTGCATTGTTGATCAGGTTGTAAAGAATACTGCGCAGCTTCCGGCGTACAAAAATAATCTCCGAATGGTATATTTTGCTTTTGATCACCGCCCCCGATTCCAATATCTGCGGAGCCAGCGTGAGCCTTACGTCTTCCAGAATATGCTCGAAATTCAACAGCTCCTCCACCGCTTTATAACGGTTATTAAACTGTCGGGAGTCGGTCAGGTCATGAATAATATCCTTCATCTTCAACAAACTATTTTCTACCTTTTCCAGCAGAGCAGGGAACCTAGCCATGCCTTTTTCAGGAACCTTCCTCAGCATTTCAATCGTGAGCCCTAAACTTGTCAGCGGTGTTTTGATATCGTGGGAAATCGTATCCAGCAATAGTTCGTGCTCCGATATGAGCTTTTCCTGTTCTTTCAGATCGCGAATTCTGGACGTAATATCAACAAACGTAATGATTGCTCCATTCGTTTTCCTCCCTTTCTCCATGATATAAGGCAGGATATTCATCTGGAACCAACGCAAATCTGTAGTCTGAATTTCTTTCTCCAGGATTTCTCCCGTATTAATTACCTGCTGGATATTTTCTATGATGTTGTGGAAACGAAAATTGTCTTTAATATCTTCAATAGGTCGGCCAACATCATCCATATGCAGATTGAACTGTTTCATTGCCGGTGGAGTAAACTTCCGCAATACCATATTTGCATCCACAAAAAGCTGCGGGATAATGGTATTCCGAAAATAATTTTCCAGTTCGTCGTTCAGTTCAATCAGCGCAGTAATCTGTTGCGTTTTATTTGGCATATGATTTAATAGTGATTATACATTCACTAATTGATTTTATACATTTTCAGGGTATCCTGCAATAATTTACGGGCCACATGAATTCGAGTTTTTACCGTTCCAAGCGGAATATGAAGTTCTTCTGCAATTTCGTGATATTTAAAGCCTTCAAAAAACTTAATAAAAGGTACCGAATAGACCGGCGAAAGCTGATTGAAAGCTTTATGAATATCCTCATTAATGAAGCTATTCGTACCTTCATTAGAACTAGCGCTATTCAATAGTTGAAAAGATAACAGATCCGTGGTAGTATCAATCACTTTATCACGTAATCCTTGTTTTCTATAATCATTAATAAAAGTATTTCTCATGATCGTATACAACCAGGCTTTTAAATTCGTACCTTCTTTATAAAGGTTTTCGTAACGAATCGCCTTCAGGAAAGTATCCTGAACCAGATCATTGGCGTCGTCTTCATTCCTGGTAAAAGCCAAAGCAAATTTAGAAAGTGACGATTTATGCGAGTTGATGTCGAAATTAAGGGATATGTTTTTCATAGGTAAATAGATTAGAATTAGCAATGGTAGTTGCGTTTTTCGTCTATCAATATGTGTACCAACAACCAGCCTGTATCTTCTGTTATCCTAATCTTTTAATTCTAAATATGTACCTTTTATTGTTACCATTTGAGTACATTTATCCTTCCTAGCAGGATTCAGGCCGCTTAGCTTGCAAATAATCACCCTAAATAATAGTCAATTTTATTACACACATACATGTTAGAATGATTTTGTAACCGAATTTGAAATTGTGTAATCAGCAGGACGATTGCACAGCATATTATTATTTATTATGCGAAATAATGTGAGCATCAATTTAATTTAGCCTTTGTTGTCTGTCCCCAATTTAGGTTCAGCAGAGACGATGTATAAATCGAAATCATACATGACCGCGATAAAGGTTATCAATCAAAAGAGAACTAAATTCCTGATTTATGATGATAGAATCAAAAAAGGAAGCATTGGAATAGGTAAATCGGGACTTGATAAAATAATAAAGGCCCTGCACCCCTGCAGGGCCCTATTCAGATTTCAGGTCTGAGAAATGAGGAACTTAAATTTAGCAATTAAGTATTTAATTCACAAGCGTATAAACCACGGTTTTGATAATAATATTGTTAAAACCAAATAATCCAGCTTTATGGGCCTCAACCGAATATAGTTTTCACAGAATGGTCTTGCAATCTAGGGCAGGTGCCCCTACTGGTCCTTAAGTCTTTCTTTATTGAGATTTTCAGCCTCTTCATAAAGGTCGATTAACTTTTTCTGAATTTTGATAATATCTAGCTCTCTCTGGAGTATAGCTTCTTTTAAGTCTGTAATTACCGTAGAAGGGCTCTTTACATCTAAGAATTCTTTCTTTCTGCACCCCACGTAATAGCTCATGCGCAGACACACCCAATAAGTTTGCAATTTGATTTAACCGTTTGATATTAATATCAGTAATTCCATTTTCAATTTTAGAAAATGCCGGTATTGAAATATTCATTTGTACAGCCACTTCACCCTGACTCCAATTTATCTTATGTCTAAGATTTTTAATTTTCTTACCGATGCAATTATCAAAATTTTCTTTTTCCATATGAGAAGTGTTATTGACAGAGATATTGTCAAAAACTCAAAAGCAAGGTACGTAATTTTTTATAAAACATTAATAATTTGAGTAAAATTTCATATATTAATATAAATTAAATAAAAATTGTTCATATTTTGACAAGAAAAGGTTAAAGCTATACCGTCCAACTAAATTATTTACACACCAATCTTTCGCATGCAAAATGCGCGACATATTCCTGCCTATAAATAACTACTTCTTCAGCTGAAGAAGTTTATTCCTGATTTCTGCGGTGGATTTTAGCTTTAACGCACTTTCAAAATACTTCTTTGCCAGGTCTTTATTGTTGGTTGCCAAATAATAATCACCCATACTGTCATATGCATTGAAACTTTCAGCATAATACCGGAGGTTAAGCTTAAAAAACAGGGCCGCTTTATCCAGATTCTTTTGCTGCAGAAACATATATCCCATCTGATTCATCAGCGCTTCCGGTGGTCGCACCTGATAACCCATACGTCCATCTCAAATGGGTATCAGGATCGGAAGTCAAAAAATCCTTCAGTTTGAAGATGGATCGGATGTGATTGGTGATACTAGAATTATCCGATTTGACTTGTACAGTATCCATTTCAGGATTCATCGTGTTTGCTATCCCTAAAAACAATGTTTTACCACTAAGGTGTTTTGCAGACAGGAGTACGTTCACTTGTTTTAGTTGCTTTTCCCGATCATAAGACATACTTGGGTCTAATGCAGCATAAGCACTAAAAACTGAGGAGTGTTTCAATAAAGTGTTGATGGCCATCAAACCACCCAGCGAATGCCCTACCAATGTTCTATGCGGAGCCGTTGCATAATGAGCATCTACATAAGGGATCAGGTCCTTTTCCAAAAAATTTGTAAATGCCTCTCCTCCTCCGGATCCAGCTAGCAAATCGGTAGCACTTGGTGTAAGATCACGATGCTACTTAATTGCTGCACCATCGTTACCAGTGATGCAAAATAGCCATCGCCATCCAATAGATACAATACCGGATACTGAGGCTTTGTAAAATAGGTCGTATCGTAGTCAGGAGAATAAATCCAGACTGGTCTATTCTCTTTTAAACTTTGTGAGTAAACTGTATCAATATGAGCTGAGATCAGCGCTTTAACCTGCCCTTTGACACAAAATGCAAGGCATAATAAAATAAAAGTTATACTATATTTTTTCATTTGGCTGGTGATTACTAAAATCATGATGATTTCGATAGTTATCACAATTATACAACAGGAAGTGATGCAGTTGCGTTAAATGTGACGAAAGGGTTAAATGATGGGATAGAAAGAAAAAATTGCACATTTCTATCATTTTATTTTACGGTTTATTTTATACATTTTTACGTAAAAAAATAACATGCATAAGCTTATCCCTTATTTAGTTAGCGTATTGCTCTTCGTATCCTGCAAAAAAGATAAACAGTCAGCAGTTCTGCTGGATGAGCATTATGTGGAGCTCAGTACGCACAAGCTAGCAACCTATACGTTATCATCAAATAGTAAGTACCTGGTTGTTTTTGAATCAGGATTGGGGAATGATCATACGATATGGCAAAATAAAAAAGTTGCAGAAGATATTGGTGTTAAATCAGATATAGTCATTTATGACAGGGCCGGATATGGTAAATCTTCAATTGATCTTACAGCAAGAGATATCAACAGACTGAGGATTGAGCTGGAAGTGGTAATAAACCAATACGCTAAGGGCAGAAAAGTAATATTGGTGGGACATTCTTTGGGAGGTATGATCATCCGGGATTATGCCATTAAAAATCCAGAAAAAGTGGCTGCATTATTATTTGTTGACCCATCGCATGAAAGTGTCCTTCATCCTACACAAGCAGCTGAGGATATCCTTTACAATTCCATTAATCTTACCAATGGTCCGGATTTCGGCGGAACAAGAGAAACCAGACAACTCATTGAAGATTCACAATATATGGCAACCTTAGGAAATCTGCCCAATGTTCCGGTGGTAGTATTGACAGGTATGAAACTGGATGCAGGTTCAACAGGCAATACTCAGGATCTATACAATGCACATGAACTATTAAAAAGTGGTGTAACAGATTTTACCCATATAGCAGATACTAAATCCGGACATTTTATAATGATCGACAACCCAGGGTTGATCACTGAAAATTTTAATCTGCTACTTTCAAAATTGCCATAAACAACTTATGCTCTCTATCAAAATTGCATTTTACCAGCCACGCATTACTCAGCAATAGAATGACCTCTAAAAGAGAATCAATAATTATGTTAAGCTTCTTACTGCTGCTCTTTATCCCAATTGTGTGGCTGACCTATGAGTCAGTCAGTAAAATAAGTAATGTGTGCATCTTCCATCGCACTGATTATGTGATCACCCAGTCTATGCTTACCAAAAACGTATGCAAAAAGTATGGTGGAGGCGCATGGTTTGACATCAACTTTAAAGGTGATACAGTAGAAGGATCTGATGGGTGTCGATTATTTGCAGATAAGGGTGATTTTGTGAAGATTTACTTCAATAAGAATGACCTTTATGATAATGGCATCGTGAACGAATTGATCACTATATGTTTAGGACGTACATTTTTACTTATTGTCCTCAGCATTGTATTTTTTAAGAGATTGACTAAATACCGTAAGCTCAGCCCTGCAGTGCCAGCTTAATATGTGCTAAATGGTGTTTCAGATGCCATGCAGACATCGCTATGGCCTGTGCCTGGTTAATATCAAAAGCCCTTATGGGATGAAAATATGTGATTTGCAATTGCTCATCTGATAATGATTTGATCAGATACACATACCTTTTTGTAATCCCTTCAAGCATCAGTATCGAATCTTCAACTGGCGCATGGCTTCCATCCGATGTACTTACCCATCCGTCCATATTAATGAGCGTTACTTCCTTGTAATCCGATTCAGTTAAGGCTCTTTTCATACGCAAAAAGTGAAGTAACTGGATATCTGCAACATGATGAATCAACTGCTGAATATTCCAGCTTCCCGGACGGTAGGTTTTGGAGAAATCCTCTTTCTGCATAGAGTCTGTCAATTTTTTATATACAGCAGGTGCATTTTCAATATCCTTCATAAGGGAGTTAAGCTCATCAGCACTGTATTCATCCTGTTTTACAAAGGCACCGATAGGGAATTTAAGGAGATCAAGGTTAGCGGGATTTTCCATGTGCTAAAACTAGCATCAATTGTGATAGATGACATCACGGTTCTGTCAAATTATAAAGTATGGAATCATTTACCTGAGGTTGTCATATTCACTATTTTCTGATGCAATATCTGCGGATGGAAAGGTTTCTCCAGAAAATCATTCACCCCTGCATTTCTGGCTTCCTGCTGCTCATGCTCAATTACAGACGCAGAAAAGGAGATAATCGGAATGTTATTTTTACCTTCCGGCAGCTCCGTTCTAATTTTCCTGGTAGACTCAATACCATTCATTACCGGCATATGTGTATCCATCAGTACAAGATCATATTCCTGCGCAGCCACTTTATGGAATGCTTCCAAACCATTTAGTGCACAATCTACCTTAACATTCCATCGCTGTAAGATTCTGATAGCTACAAACTGGTTAATCACATTGTCTTCCACCAGTAAAACGCGCACATGTTTTAAATCACTCAGTTCTTCAGCTGGCGGACTATCCTGTAATGCCGGCTTAATAAACAGCTCATTCGCATGCTCAAACAGAGCCGTAAAAATGAAGCTCGTACCTTCCCCAAGAACACTATTTACTTTAATACTGCCACCCATTAGTTCAGCCAGACGTTTAACGATGCTCAGGCCAAGACCTGTACCGCCAAACTTTTGCCATGATTTGTCCTGCACTTGCTCAAAACGCTCAAATATCTCCTTGATGGCACTTTCCGGGATCCCCAGACCAGAATCTTTGACTGTGAACTCCAGAGCAGTACGTCCGTCATTTACTTCTCCCACTTTCAAGGTAACTACTACTTGTCCGGCTACAGTGAATTTGATGGCATTATTAATCAAATTCATCAGAATCTGGTTCAGCCTCAGCGCATCCGCTTTAACCCATGCAGGCACCTCCCCTATAATATCGTGATGTAACAATAAACCTTTTTCGACCGCTAGTGGGCGCATGGTGTCTGTAACCGAAATAAACAAAGCAGTAACATCTATATCAGTCAGATCCAGATTAATCTTACCCGCATCTATTTGGAAGCTCTCCAGCACATCATTCACTATTCCCAATAATGCATGTGAAGAAAAGTCCATCAATCTAATCATTTCCTTTTGCTGATCATCCAGTTCAGAAGTTTTTAGCAAGTTTGTAATCCCCACTATCGCATTCAATGGTGTCCTGATCTCATGGCTCATATTTGCCAGGAAATTTTCTTTGATCTCTTTCCCCTTTTTAGCTTCTTCTACCGCCTGAAACAAATCCTTCTGGTAAAACTCCAGCTCTTTATTCTTCTTCTCTACTTCCCGCTGATAATTAACCAGCGTTAACAGTGAAGTGATTTTTGCATTGGTGATATGCATATCCAAAGGCTTAAACAGATAGTCTACCGCACCGCTGCTTAGTCCTAAAAACACTTCTTCTGAGCTCATGGAATAACCAGTCATTAAGATCACCACCACATTTTCCGTTAAAGGATTCTGTTTAATCAGATTCAAAAGTTCAAATCCCGACAGTCCTGGCATTTTTACATCAATCAAGGCAATAGAAATGTCTTCTTTAATACAAAGGTCTATCACATCCGCCGGGATGTTGCAAGTAATAATATTTGCGTCAGGGCGGTCTAAAACTTCTTTTAAAATGATTAGATTACTAACGTTATCATCAACAAGGAGGATATTAACAGGATTTTGAGATAACGACATATTAGGTGGAATTACAATCTTTAGGTGGTGTACTAACTACACTAAACAAAGACTATACCATGATATGAACTGAGATCCTGGCTAAGCGAAATATTCCTGCGAATTGTAACTATGTTTATAGCTACAATTGTGAAGGGGGAATGACAACAGATTATATCGATATCTATTTTTAAGCAAGTAAAGCTTACCCTGTGCAGTTTCATTGCAGACTACAGGGTAAGCATGAATAGGCTTTATCATAATGATCTATAAGATATCTTACGCTTTGCGCCAGAATAGCATTTTTGTAAGCTATTCTGCATGCGCCAACAACTCTGCTTTTTTATTTCTTAGGAACGCTTCTTTGTCCTTTTTTACTTCTTCCAGCATTTCTTTTCTTGATGCTGGCAGCGTAAAATACTGATCAGCCCATAGGTTGATTTCAATCATTAAGGGCAGTAAATCAATTCCTTTTTCAGTGAGCCTGTATAGAACTTTTGCTTTGCTCTGGGGATGGTCTTTTTTAGTGATTACCCCGGTGGCTTCCAGCATTTGTAATCGGGAAGCCAAAATATTAGTCGCTATTTTTTCATCCGATTTCAGAAAGTCGCCATAAGTACATTGTTTAGCAAACATCAAATCCCTTACAATGAGCAATGACCATTTGTCTCCCCAAATGTCCAATGAGCTGCTAATGGGGCATTCAGACCTCTTTTTTATATCTATCATAAAATAATTTCAAAAATCACTTGCAAAATGAAAGTTGTTTATATATTTGCACTTGCAAAATGCAAGCAAATTTACACAATTAAATCATAGATGCAATGAAAACAACTGGAAATACAGTATTCATCAGCGGTGGAAGTGCCGGAATAGGCCTGGCCATCGCCAAAAAACTAAGTGCAGCAGGAAACACGATTATCATCAACGGGCGCAGTGAAGAACGTCTTCAAAGTGCATTGAAAGAATTGGATAACGCTGTTGCCATTCAGGGCGATTTATCCATAAAAACAGATAGAGTGCGTATTGCGGCAGACCTTGAAAGAAATTACCCGGCAGTGAATATCATTATCAATAATGCTGGCGCAGCCTTCATAAATGATCTGAGTGATCTTCATAACGATTCTGCGGAAAAAGCTCAGCAGGAAATCAATACCAATTATATCAGCGTGATTGATTTTAACACACTCCTTTTACCCCTGCTGTTGCAACAGGAAGAGGCAGCAATCGTAAATATTACTTCTATAACTGCATTTAGGTCCAACAAATATTTGCCCACTTATTCTGCCAGTAAAGCTGCACTGCATAGTTATACACAAGGTTTAAGAGATACTTATGCAGCAAACGACAGGTTGAATATTTATGAAGTATATCCACCCCTGGTCAATACCGAATTTTCAGCAGAGATTGGTGGCGCAAATGGTATCCCACCGTCAGAAGTAGCGGATGAACTGTTCGCCGCTTTGGAGAACAATCAGTTTGAAGTTCCGGTAGGCGACACAAAAAAAATACACGCTTTGGTAAATCCCATCAGCGATCAGGTTCCCCATTAATCAAACGGTATAATTTCAAAGCGAAATGAACTTAAAAGGAAAAATAGTACTCATCACCGGTGGGGCATCGGGAATTGGATTGGAAGCTACAAAGCAATTTTTGGAAATCGGCGCCAGGGTAATCATTACTGGCAGAAATCAGGATAAATTAGACGCTGTAAAACAAGCTATGCCTTCAGTAACCGTCATCAAAAGTGATGTTGAAAAGGAAGAAGATGCACATTCGCTCTTTGCACAAGTTACTGCGCTGGGCGGCATAGATTTATTGTATCATAATGCAGGTGTTGGTAGTCCCGCACTTAACCTGGGGGCCATAAATGACAAGATTCTGGAGAATGCTGTTTATGAGATGAAGGTGAATTACTTCGGCGTTATCAGACTCAACAATCTTTTTATGGATATGCTGAAGTCCAGAACTCAGTCCGCAATCATCATCACTACCTCCATTCTTAGCCTTGTTCCTGCCCTGGAAGAACCTACCTATTCTGCATCCAAAGTAGCTTTGAGTTTCTATACAAAGTTGTTAAGAAAAGACCTGGAAATACTTGGCAGCAGGTTAAAGGTCTTTGAATTGTTGCCGCCGCTTGTAGCAACAGAGATGACTGCCAAAAGGAATGATAAGAAGATGACCACACATGACCTGGTGAAGGCACTCCTTTCAGGAATTAAAAGAGATCAGTTGACCATCCGTGTTGGAGATACAAAATTAATATATATACTCAGCAGATTATTTCCAGACTTAGCCTTTAACCTCGTTAATCCTAAAAAAATATACGCTCAGCTCAGGTAACCGGTATAACATATGAAAGCATATATAATCAAAAAATACGGTAAAAAAGAGGAGCTGCAGTTAGCTGATGTCCCTGGCTCTACCCTACACGACAATGAAGTGCTGGTAAAAATCCACGCTGCTGGCGTCAATCTGCTTGATGCGAAAATAAAGTCAGGTGAATTCAAGTTGATTCTGCCATACAAATTGCCACTCATTTTAGGACACGATGTAGCCGGCATTATTACCCAAGTTGGAAAAAACGTAAAACATTTCAACATAGGAGACGAAGTTTATTCAAGGCCATCCGATTTCAGCATCGGCACATTTGCAGAATTTATTGCAATTGACCAAAAAGATGTAGCCCTTAAGCCAAAGAACCTTTCCATGGAAGAAGCAGCAGCTATTCCTTTGGTTGCCCTTATTGCGTGGCAAGCTCTGGTAGAAAAGGCAAATCTCCAAAAAGAACAAAAAGTATTTATCCAGGCAGGCTCAGGCGGTGTAGGCACTATTGCGATACAACTCGCGAAACATCTTGGGGCAACGGTGGCTACCACTGCCAGTGAGAAAAGCTTTGAGATGCTCAAGAAGCTTGGCGCAGATGTGCTGATCGATTACAAAAAGGAAGACTTTGAAACCATTCTGAAAGATTATGATGTGGTGCTGAACAGCCAGGATACAAAAACACTTGAAAAATCACTTCGGATTCTGAAACCCGGGGGGAAGGCAATTTCGATCTCAGGGCCGCCGACACCAGATTTTGCCAGGGCTATTTCTGCCCCATGGTTCGTGAAGATCATCCTGTCGCTCATTAGCTGGGGTATCCGCAGCAAAGCAAGGAAACTGGATGTAGACTATTCGTTTCTATTTATGAAGGCTAATGGACAACAATTACAACAGATTTCAAAACTCATTGAACAGCAAGCAATAAGACCCGTTATAGATACTGTATTTCCCTTTGAACAGACTAATGATGCTTTAAAATATGTAGAAAGCGGGCATGTAAAAGGAAAAGTAGTGGTTAAAATGAAATAAAGCAATTACGCTAATTGCCAATTGATAAAAAGCTTACCCTATGCATGCCATTGATTGCTACACAGGGTAAGCTTGGAAATCCTTTATCATAATTGATCTATAAGATATCTTGCCCTCTCCGCCAGAACACCCCTTTGCCAATCCCGGATCACTCTCCTTCCTGCCTCTCTTGCCTTCAGGCCATTATCATCATGTTCTTCAAGCGCTCTGGCCAGCGTATCATTAAAATGCTCCAGGTAATGGTCTTCCAGTCCTATATCCGTTTCAGTTTCATCTTCCTGATCGTCTAACAATTGGAGAAAGAATAAAGTAGCCCAATTATTTTTGCCATTCACATCGGTATAATAAGATGGAAATGAA
>Ga0247814_10000515_pt1 | contig 29758 bp, 26 predicted proteins | sample UWRJL179409R1_FD_179947 | JGI IMG/M metagenome (GOLD analysis project Ga0247814, IMG submission 179947) | Plant litter microbial communities from Arlington Agricultural Research Station in Wisconsin, United States - UWRJ-L179-409R-1 | ecosystem: Environmental > Terrestrial > Plant litter >... | reverse complement strand
GAGATCTTCCGGGATGGATCTGGTCCAACAATCGTGTTGATTTCGAAAGCGTAGGAGCGAATTCATTCGCGAGGAGGTCGGGACAGGCGCCGATTATTTCGCTGATGGCACCGACGTCCTCCCGGATAAATCCGGTCCTACACGATCTTCCGGGATGATCCTGTCCCACCAGATCGCGCCGATTTCGAAAGCGTAGGAGCGAATTCATTCGCGAAGGCGTCAGTCCTGCCGACGCAATCCTGTGGGGCCGAATTTACCAATGACCCAAATCAACACCCATGCCCGCTTTTCGTGCCATCGCGCACAAACCAAGTGCTCTGCTTCGGACCATTTGATCTGAATTATTCGTCATTAATAACTAACTATCTGAAAAACAAAGCTATTTAAAGACTGGCACAGTTACTGCTTTTCTCCCTCGCACATTCAGGCCGGGCAACCGGTGCATCTTCAATGTTGTGTCGCGAGAGGCGTTAGTCGCATGACCTTGCAATCCGTCCCCATTATCGATCTTGCACCGTATTTTTCCGGCAGCGCAGAAGGCAAGGCCGCCGTCGCCAGGGCCGTCAATCAGGCCTGTCGAGACATCGGTTTCCTGGTGATCACTCATCACCAGATCCCCGTCGAGTTGGTGCAACGCGTGTCCGCGCTGACTCGCCAGTTCTTCGATTTACCCCTGGCCGAGAAGCGCAAGGTGGATCGGCCCAGCCCGGAGATGGTGCGCGGTTACAGCGCAGTGGCTGAAGAAAGCCTGTCCTATTCGCTGGAAGAAAGTGCGCCGGGAGATTTGAAAGAGTCGTTCTCCATCGGCCCCAGCAACGTGCCGGACGAGGACTATTATCACAACGCCGTTGCCGGCTCGCACTTCGCGCCCAATGTCTGGCCGCCGGAAAACCTGCTGCCGGGTTTTCAGGATGCCTATCGCGAATATTTTGCCGCCATGAGCGAGCTGGCTTGCTCAATGATGCGCTTGTTCGCGCTGGCGCTGGAGCTGGACGAGCACTTCTTCGACGACCGCATCGACCGCCACATCAGCATGTTCCGTACCTTGAGTTATCCGGACATCAAGGCCGAGGTGGAAGCGGGGCAGATGCGTGCCAGCGCGCATACCGATTACGGCAGCATGACCATCGTGCGTCCGGACAGCGCGCTGGGCGGATTGCAGGTGCGCAATCAGCTGGGCGAGTGGGTCGACGTGCCGTATGTCGAGGACGGCTTCGTGGTCAATATCGGCGACCTGATGATGCTCTGGACCAACGACCGCTGGATCTCCACCTTGCACCGCGTGGTCAATCCGCCGGCGGACAGTGAATCCGACAATCGCCGCCAGTCCCTCGTGTTTTTCCATCAGCCCAACTACGACGCCTTGATCGAATGCCTGCCCGGCTGCCTCGCCGAAGGTCAGCAAGCACGCCACGCGCCGGTTACTTCCGGCGACCATCTGCTGTCGAAATTCGTCAAGCAGACCACGTTCGGCGGCAGCAAGGTGGCCTGATGAATAACCTTTCCTACGTCAACGTATTTGCCCGGGACATCGTGGCCCTGAGCGGATTCTATTCGGCGCTGTTCGGCTTCAGTGAAATCGACGCGATCCGCTCGCCGATTTTTCGTGGCCTGGACACTGGCAAATCCTGCATTGGTTTCAACGCGCCAGAAGCTTACGAACTGCTCGGCCTCGGCGAGTACGCCGGGAGCAGCGGCGTGAAGTTTCTGCTCAATATCGACGTGTCCGAACAAGCTGAAGTCGACCGCCTGGTGCCACTGGCGCTGGTCAGCGGCGCGACGCTGATCAAGGCACCGTACCTGACTTACTACAACTGGTATCAGGCAGTGCTGCTCGACCCCGAACAGAATGTGTTTCGCATCAATTTCATGCTGTGAAGTCGCTCACTGCCTTTCGCTTGCCCATCATCAGGAAGATCAAAAATGCTCAACAGATTTCTCAAGCACACCTTGGGTGCGGCGGTACTGCTCGGCTTGGCCAATGGCGCCATGGCTGAAGGCTTGACCCTGGAAAAGCCAGCGAAGATCGCCATGGTGTATATCAGCCCGCGCAACGACGGCGGCTGGACGCAGGCGTTCGATGAGTCGCGGGTCAAGCTGGAGAAAGAACTGGGCAGCAAAATCCAGTACGTCGAAAGCGTTCCGGAAAACGCCGCCGCGATCACTCCGGTAGTGGACCGGCTGATTTCCCGGGGTGCCAACGTGATCATCGGCACAGCGTTCGGCTATTCCGACACCTTCCTGGAACTGGCGAAGAAGTACCCGAAAGTCGCCTTCCTCAACGGCTCCGGCACCACCAATGCGCCGAACCTGGAATCGTTCTACGGTCGCACCTACGAAAGCCAATACCTGTGCGGCATGGCCGCGGGCGCTGCATCGAAGACCGGCAAGCTCGGTTTCGTCGCCGCCAACCCCTTTGGCCAGGTGAACTGGACCGTCAATGCGTTTGAGTTGGGCGCGCAACAGATCAATCCCAATGCCACGGTCAACGTGATCTATACCGGCGCCTGGAACGATCCGGTCAAGGAACGCGCTGCCGCCATGGCGCTGATCGATAACGGCGCTGATGTCATCGGTCAGCACGTCGACAGCCCGACGCCGCAGATTGTCGCCCAGGAACGCGGCGTGCTCGGCACCGGCCACCATCGCGACTTGAGCGAGTTCGCGCCCAAAGCCACGGTGTGTTCCTCGGCCTGGGTCTGGGATCGTTTCCTGGCGCCTGAGCTGAAAAAAGTCATGGCCGGCAACTGGGTGCCCAATCCCAATGGCGCGCTGTTGTCCATGGAACAGGGCGGCACGGACATCACGCTGACTGCGGGCGAGCACCTCTCGGCAGAGAACAAGAAGAAAATCGAGCTGGCCCGCGAAGCCCTGATGAACGGCGAGAAGATTATCTACAGCGGCCCGATGAACGACCGCGACGGCAAGGAACGTATTGCTGCCGGCACCGCCATGTCCGATGCCGATCTGTGGAAAATGGACTGGTTCGTCAAAGGTGTGGCTTCCCAGCAATGAGCCAGGCGAACGCGCTCCAACTCACCGGTATCAGCAAGACCTTTGATGGCTTCAAGGCCCTCAGCGATGCGCACTTCATCGCCAGATGGGGTGAAGTGCATGGGCTGCTTGGGGAGAACGGGGCGGGCAAATCGTCGCTGATGAATATCGCTGCGGGTTTGTACGCGCCGGAGAGTGGATCGCTGTTCATCGATGACAACCCGGTGCGGCTCAATGGTCCCAAGGACGCTAGCCGTCATCGGATTGGCATGGTGCATCAACATTTCAAGCTGGTGCGGCCGTTCACGGTCGCCCAGAACATTTTGCTCGGCCTGCCGCCTGAACCGGGGCAGGGCAGCTATACCAGACGCTTGCAAACTCTTGAACAGCAAATCAGCGCCAAGGCTCAGGAGCTGGGCTTTGCCATTGATCCACGGCAGACCATCGAGACCTTGTCGATTGCCGAGCAGCAGCGGGTGGAAATCCTCAAGGTGCTGCTGGCCGGGGCGCGCATTCTGATTCTCGATGAGCCGACAGCGGTGCTCACTGACAAGGAAGCGGAAGGGTTGTTGAGCACGGTGCAGTCGTTTGCCCGGCAAGGCGCGGCAGTGATTCTGGTGACGCACAAGATGTCCGACGTCAAACGCTACGCCGACCGGGTCACGGTGATGCGCGGCGGACGCACCGTGGAAACCCTTGATCCGCACAGCGTCAGTGTCGAACAGTTGGTGCGCCTGACGGTGGGTGAATCGGAGCCGACCCGGGAACACCCGATGGCGGTTGCGGGTGAGGCACGCCTGATTGTGAACAACCTCCGCTCGGTAACCGGTCAAGGCCCGCTGGCCGGCGTCAACATGACCCTGCACGCCGGACAGATTTATGGCATCGCCGGTGTCGGCGGCAATGGCCAGAGCGAACTGGCCAACGCCTTGATGGGGCTGCCGCAGCCGACCCAGGGCGAAATGCTCCTGCAGGGTTTTGGCGACTTGCGCCTGGCCTCACCCGAGCGCCGTCGCGACTTGCGCATCGCGTCGATTCCCGCCGACCGCTACGGCGCGGCGTTGGCCGGCTCGCTGTCGGTGGCGGAAAACTTCGGCATCGGCCAGATTCACAGCGGACGCTACGGCTCGTTCCTGCGCCTGCGCGGCAAGCAACTGGAACAGGACGCCGCTGAGGCGATCAGCGCCTTCGATGTACAAGGCGTGCGTTCGTTGCAACAGAAAGCCGCATTGCTCTCCGGCGGCAACGCGCAAAAACTGGTGATCGCCCGGGAATTCAGCCGCGACCCGCAATTGGTATTGGTGCATAGCCCGAGTCGCGGTCTGGATGCGCGGGCCACGGCGGCCGTGCACGCTCGCTTGCGCGCGGCTCGCGACGCTGGCGCAGCGGTGTTGGTGATCAGCGAAGACCTTGATGAAGTGTTGGCGCTGGCCGACCGCATCGGCGTCATGAACAGCGGCCGTATCGTCGCGCAATTCGAGCGTCCTGCCGATCGCCAGGCGATAGGCAAGGCCATGGTGAGTCATGACTGAAGTTATTCCTGAATCTATGTTGCATGCCACGCCGTCGCCAAAGCCACGCGGTCAGCCGTTATTGGCGCGGCGTTATGCCCTGGAAATTCGCCAGCAACTGGCCTGGTATTGGCAGGCGCTGATCATCGCGCTGGCGCTGGTGGTTGGCTTGGGGATTTCGGCGGCGATTCTGGTCGGCGCCGGAGTGCCCGCCGAGGAACTGCTCAACGAGTTCGTGGTGCTGACGGTGCTCGATCCGCAAAACTTCAAGTCGGTATTGTTTCAAGCCGCGCCGATGATTCTGGTGGGGCTGGCGGGCTGCATGGCGTTTCGCGCGCGGTTCTGGAATCTCGGCCTGGAAGGTCAGATGATCTGGGGCGGCATCGGCGCAACCGCCATTTCATTGTTTGAAGTGGGCCCGCCGGCCATTCGTTTGCCGCTGATGCTGGCGGCTGCGATGATCTGCGGGGTGTTGTGGACGCTGGCACCGGTGCTGCTCAAGCTGCGCCTCAAGGTCAATGAGATCATCTCGACGCTGATGCTCAATTACATCGCCGCCAATTTTCTTCTGCATCTGCTGTACGGCAGCTGGAAAGATCCCCGAGACAATTTTCCGTATTCACCGGCGTTTCGCAGTTTCGAGCGTCTGCCGGATCTGTTCGACGGCTACAACGCGGCCATCCTGCTCGCCGGGTTGGTCACCTTGTTTACCCTGTGGTTCATCGGAATTTCCCGCGCCGGCCTGTACCTGCGCTTCGTCGATGCCAACCCGCGCGTGGCCAGCGCGGTCGGCGTGCCGGTGCGCAAGATGATCATCGGCACGGTGCTGTTATCCGGCGCGCTGGCAGGCATTGCCGGTTTTATCGTCACGGCGGGGCAGGAAGGGCGCCTGACTCAGGCGTTCTATCAAGGCTACGGTTTTTCCGGAATTCTCATCGCGTTTCTGGCGCGCACTAACCCGCTGGCGGCGACCATTGTGGCCTTGCTGGTGGCGATGCTGTTTGTGGCCGGACGCAGCTTGCAGGTGTTCTACCAGATACCGTTTTCCATGGTCCAGCTGATCCAGGCCATTCTGGTGATCTGCGTGGCTTCATCAGACTTTTTCATCCGCCATCGCATGCGGCGTATCCAGGTTGTTCAAGGCGGAGAATCCTGATGGACATGATCGCCAACTGGTTGGGCAACTCACCCGACTTCGCGGTACCGTTCGCCCTCGCAGCGCTAGGCCTGATTCTTACCGAACGGGCAGGGGTGCTGGCACTGGGTGCCGAGGGCTTGATGCTGGTGGGCGCGCTGGCGGCCATCGGTGCGCAGCTGAGCTTCAGTACGCCACTGATTTCGTTACTCGCGGCAATGCTGGCGGGCAGCGTGGTTTCGCTGCTGTTCGCGCTGATGGTGCTGGTCATGCGCATCAACCAGGTCATCGCCGGTCTCGCGCTGGTGTTCTTCTGCCAGGGCTTGACCGGGTTACTCGGCACCTTGCTGGAATGGACCAACCACCCGGTTACCGGGTTGTCCGCCATAGCGCTTTGGCCGTTCTCCGAACTGCCTCTGATCGGCAAGGTGTTCGTGCAAAATCCTCTGGTCTATCTCACGCCGATCATCTTCATTGCCGTGGTCTGGTTTCTCAATCGCAGCAATCACGGCCTGCGCCTGCGTGCCGTCGGGGAGAACCCTCAGGCTGCGGATGCCGCCGGTATTTCGGTGTTGGGTTACCGGCTGGCGGCGATCATGGCCGGTGCGGCGTTGATCGGTCTGGCGGGCGGTTATATCTCCGTGCTCAGTACCAAGATGTGGATTGCCGACATGACCGGCGGGCGCGGCTGGATTGCTGTTTCCCTGGTGATCTTCGCGCGCTGGTCGCCTTGGCGGGCGCTGGCCGGAGCCGTGTTGTTCGGCTGCATCGAAGCCTTGATCCCCCAACTGGCGACCACAGGCGTACGCCTGCCGCAATATTTCGTGCTGATGACGCCCTACGCGGTCACGCTGCTGGTGATGATCTGGGTCGCCATGGCCCAGCGCGACTCGACGGCCAGCTCGGGCAGCCAACCGGGTGCCTTGGGTGAACCATTCATTCGAGAGGAACGACGCTGATTGCAGCGGTCGATCAGGTGCTACTGCCTGATCGGCCGGCAATTGGATCTGTCACTAATCTGCACGTTTGTGGAACATCTACCCAGCCTATCCCCATATTTGCGCACCAAAAACCGACGAAACAGGCCGGTATTTTTTTAAAAACCTAAATTGGCGCCAATATTGTCTGGGTTTTATGATTTTTGGCGCGGGTCTTGCTCAGGTAACCACCAAACAACTGAGGTGGTGACATGAGTCGTCTGTTCCCTTGCATCGAAATCAGCGGCACGCCATTTGAGCGCGGCGTCCAATACGGCAAAGCCTGCCCGCTGATCATTGCCCGCAGCATCGAAGTCTACAGTCAGCAATTGTTGGACATGGGTTACGACTGGGCGGGCATTCGGCGTCTGGTCAATCAGTTCGTGCCCAACATAGAAGCCTTCGAACCGCAGTACCTGGAAGAAATGCGCGGCATCGCTCAGGGTTGCGGTCAGGATTTCGAGGCCATCGTGTTGATCAACGCACGGACCGAGATTATCCATCTGGGCCGGCGCAACATGCTCGACAGGCCCGAGCTGGATGGCTGCACCGGGGCGATCATCCTGCCCGGCGCCACCTTGCACAACGAATTGCTGCACGGCCAGAACTGGGACTGGCGCGCCGAGTGCGCTGAAACCGGCGTGGTTCTGCATATCCGCCGGGAAGACGGCCCGGATCTGCTGACCTTTACCGAAGCCGGAGGCTTGGGCCGGGCAGGGCTGAACTCCATCGGCACCGCCATCACCGGCAATAACCTTGAATCGGACCGCGACTATCAAACCCTGGGCGTGCCTTTGCCGCTGATTCGGCGCAAGGCGCTGGAAGCCAATCATTTCGCGTTGGCGATGAAGGTCGTGGCGGTGACGCCCAAGTCCGGCTCCAACAATATGATGCTCAGCCATGCCGGTGGTTTCGGCATCAATTACGAGTGCGCGCCCGATGAAGTCTTCCCGTTGTTTGAAGACAACGGTTTGCTGGTGCATGCCAACCATTGGCGCAGCCCGGTGGCACAGGTCAAGTTGAAAAATACCGGCATCGGCGGCGCGCCGGAGAGTTTCTACCGCGACATCCGCGTCGAGAAAATTCTTCGTCAGCGCCAGGGTGACCTGACCCTGGAACATATGAAAACTGCGTTCTTCGATGACTTCGGCACGCCCTTCGCCGTGTGCCGTCCGCCGCGACCAAGCTCCAGCGGTGAAGACAATCTGTCGGCAACCGTCGCGATGATCGTCATGCGGCCGGCCAGCGGTTACATGGAAATCGCACCGCTGCCGGCGATCAGCCGGCTGTTCGGCAAGTACCAGCTGGAGATGGAGTCCGATTACGCACGTTACGCAGTATGGTAGCGGATTGCCCAACGGCCAGTTACAGCACCGAGGAAGATAGATGCTTCGTTTGATCATTGCGCGTCTGGCCATGGCGGTTCCGACGCTGCTGCTGATTTCCATCGCGGTGTTCGCGATGATTCGCCTGATTCCCGGCGATCCGGCATTGCTGATGCTGGGCGACATGGCCGACCCGGCCAATCTGAGCGCGCTGCGTCAGTCTCTGGGCCTGGATCAGCCGATGTGGATTCAGTACCTGATCTGGATCAAAGCGGTGCTGAGCGGTGATCTAGGGCATTCCATCACCAGCCAGCAAGCGGTATTGCCGCTGGTCCTGGAGCGCTTCAGCGTCAGCCTGACCATTGTGCTGAACGCAGTGTTTCTCGCCGCGCTGATTGCCGTGCCGTTGGGCATGTTGGCGGCCTGGAAGCAGAACAGCCTGGTGGATCTCGGCCTGGTCACAGCAGCGACCTTGCTGTTGTCGATCCCCGGTTTCTGGATGGGCCTGTTGCTGCTTTATGCCTTTGGCCTGGCGCTGGGCTGGCTGCCGGTGGTGGGTTATGTGCCGTTTGGCGAAGACTTCGGCAAAGCGCTGACTTACGTGATTCTGCCGATTGCCACACTGGTGCTGCATGAAAGCGGGGTGATCATTCGCATGGCCAGGGCCAGCACCATCGAAGTGCTGCGTCTGGATTACATCGCCCATGCCAGAGCGAAAGGCTTATCGGAGCGCGCGGTGCTCTGGCGGCACACGCTGCGCAACGCCTTCGCGCCAACCTGGACCCTGATCGGCCTGATTCTCGGCAACCTGCTCGGCGGCATCGCGGTGATCGAAACGGTATTCACTATTCCGGGTATCGGCCGGCTGATGGTCGACTCCATTTATGCCCGGGACTATCCGGTGCTGCAGGGCAGCCTGCTGCTGATCACCTTTGTTTATGTGCTGGTCAATCTGGTCGTCGACCTGATGTATCCGCTGTTCGATCCTCGGGTGAAAGTATGAATACGCTGAATGAGTCGCTGCCGCTGGCCGTGCCCGCTGCGGCACCCGCACGCAAAATGCGCATGCCTTCCTTCAATGCCCTGATCGGCGGTCTGCTGGTGGCGGTGCTGCTGGCGATGGCCCTGATCGGCGTGTTCTGGACCCCTTACGATCCCCTGAAACTGGACCTGATTCATCGCTTTCAGCCGCCGTCCTGGGCGCATGTGCTGGGCACCGACGAATTTGGCCGCGACGTGCTCAGCCGGATCATCATCGGTGCGCGCACCAGCCTGTGGATCAGCCTGCTGACGGTTTCCCTGGCGATTACCGTCGGCACGTTGTTCGGCCTGTTGGCCGGTTACCTGCGTGGCTGGACGGACCGCTTGCTGATGATGGTCAACGACGCGTTGCTGGCGTTCCCCGGCATGTTGCTGGCGCTGGGCTTGCTGGCGATTGTCGGCGCCAGTCAGTACGGCATCGTGTTGGCATTGGGCATCGCTTACATCCCGACAGTGGTGCGCGTGGTGCGCAGCACGGTGCTGTCTCTGCGTGAGCGCGAGTTCATCGAGGCGTCGCGGGTGATCGGCAATTCCGAGCTGTACACCATGTGGAAGCACATCGCGCCCAACTGCGTGGCGCCGTTGATTGTCCTGGCCACCAGCATGTTCGGCTGGGCAATCCTGTCGGAAAGCGCCCTGAGTTTTCTTGGCCTCGGCGTTCCGCCGCCAGCGGCGACCTGGGGCAACATGCTTGCCGCCAGCCGTCCGCACCTGGCCACTGCGCCATGGCTGGGCTTCTTCCCGGGCTTGATGATCGCCATCGCCTTGATCGGCATTAATCTCTTCGGCGATGCATTGCGTGATCGCCTCGACCCAAGGATGAACCGCTAATGATCAGCGTGAAGCCATTGCTGCGCGTCAGCAATCTGAGCATCCAGGTCGGCGTCGATGGGGCGCTTGCCGTAGATCGCTTGAGCTTTGATATGGCGCCGGGTGAGATTGTCGCCCTGGTGGGCGAATCCGGTAGCGGCAAGACCATGGCGGCCCGCGCAGTCATCGGCCTGCTGCCGCCACCCATGCGGGTCTCGTCCGGGCAGTTGCTGCTCGACGAGGTTGACCTCTGCACGCTCGATCACGAGCAACTGCGCCAGGTGCGTGGCGCGCGGATCGGCATGGTCTTCCAGGAACCCATGGTTTCGCTGAATCCAACGCTGACTATCGGCCAGCAAATGGCTGAAGGTTTGCGCCTGCACACCGATCAGGACGAGAAAACCATTCGCGCCCGGTCGCTGGAAATGCTGCGCCGCATCGGCATCGACGACCCGGAGCGCTGTTTGAGCGCGTTCCCCCACGAATTTTCCGGCGGCATGCGCCAGCGCATCATGCTCGCCTCGGTGATGCTGTTGCGTCCGGCCTTGCTGATTGCCGACGAGCCGACCACGGCGCTGGACACCCTGGCGCAGGCCGACGTCATCGAACTGATGCTGGAATTGACTCGGGAATACGGCACCGCCGTGCTGTTCATCAGCCACGATTTGTCGCTGGTAGTGCGCCATGCCCACAAGGTCGTGGTGATGCGCCACGGCAAGGCGGTCGAAATAGGACCGACCCGGGAAATTCTGCTCGGCCCCAAGGCTGACTACACGCGGCAACTACTTGAGGCATTGCCGACCCGGGGCGAACTGGCGCCGCCTTCGACGTCTTCGACGCTGGTGGACATTCGTAACGTGACCATCGATCACCCCGGCCGCAAGCGTTTCATGCGCCGCACCGAAGCCAAGCGCGCGGTGGATGGCGTCAACCTGACAATTGCCGCCGGGGAAACCGTGGCGCTGGTGGGCGCCAGCGGTTCGGGCAAGACCACCCTGGGCCGCTCGGTGGTCGGCCTGATCACGCCCAGCGCCGGGGAAATATTTTTTGACGGCGTGGACATTCTCAAACGCGGCAACCGCGAACACCGCCTGCAATGCCAGATGATTTTCCAGGACCCGGTGTCCTCACTCGACCCGCGCGCCAGGATCGCTGACATTCTCGCCGAACCCTTGCGCCACGTGCCCGGCCTGAGCCGCGCACAGTGCGCCGAGCGGGTGCGCATCATCCTCAAGGACGTTGGCCTGGACGAGCAATTCGCTACGCGCTTTCCCCATCAGCTGTCGGGCGGGCAACGCCAGCGGGTGGCGATTGGTCGGGCGCTGGTTCGCCATCCGAAACTGGTCATCGCCGATGAGCCGATCTCGGCGCTGGACATGACCATTCAAAAACAGATTCTCGAATTGTTCGAGCGCTTGCAGGCGCAGTACGGCTTTGCCTGTCTGTTCATTTCCCATGATCTGGCGGCCGTGGAGCGCATCGCCCATCGGGTCGCGGTCATGCAGCACGGTTGCCTGGTTGAAGTGGGTAGCATCGCGCAAGTATTCGATCACCCGCAGCACCCGTTTACCCGACGTCTGCTGGCGGCCGCCAATCCGCTGCTGCGCTTGCCCGACGGCAGCTATCAGCTGCGCAGCGGGGCCGGGCCGTAGATCCGCTTTCTCAGTATCAACTGGGTTTTCTCTGAATGCCGTGGCTTGGGCGACGGCGCGAACGTGTTGGTTTTACCAAGGAATCGCTGATGAAAAGCTCTGTGAACAAGGCTCTGGCCTGTGGTCTGGTCGCCATGCTCGGCGCCGGTGTCGTGCAAGCCCAGCCGTTGCGTCTGGCGCTGAACTCGGATGTTCGCGGTCTGGACCCCGGCGTCAACCGCGATGACCGCACCGATCAGGTTGTGCTGCATATGGTCGAGGGGCTGGTGGCCTACGGCGAGAAAGGTGAAGTCAAACCCTTGCTCGCCGAGAAAGTCGACGTTTCCACCGACGGTCTGAGCTACACCTTCACGCTGCGCAAAGGTGTGATCTTTCACAACGGCGACACGCTGACCTCCGCGGACGTGCTGTGGAGCTGGAAACGCGACATGGACCCCAAGACGCAATGGCGTTGTCTGTCGGAGTTCGATGGCAGCGGCTTGACCAAAGTGGTCGACATTCAGGCGCCTGACGAGCACACCGTCGTGATGCGTCTGGAAAAACCCAGCGGCATGTTCCTCGCGACACTGGCGCGCACCGACTGCGGCGGCACCGGTGTGTTGAACAAGGCTTCGCTTAACGCCCAGGGCGAGTTCGTCAAACCAGTGGGCACCGGCCCGTATCAGCTGGGCGAATGGAAGCGCGGCCAATACGTCAGCCTGACAAAATTCGACAAATATCAATCGTTGCCCGGCCCCCGTGACGGTTACACCGGCGGCAAGCAGGCGCTGGCCGATGAGGTGCGTTTCGTGATCATTCCCGATCAGGCAACCGTCAAGGCCGCGCTGTTTTCCGGCGACCTGGACATGGCCGAAGTCACCGAAACCGATCTGCCGGAAATCAAGAGCCACGCCAATCTGAAAGTCTCGACATCGCCCAGCGCGACCATGAACGTATTGATGTTCCAGACCCGCGATCCACTGCTCAAGGACAAGCGCATTCGTCAGGCGATTGCGGCGGCCATCGATGTCAATCAACTGGTGGCGACCACCAGCAACGGCTTTGGGGTTGCCAACAATTCCATTGTCAGCGTGGCGTCCAATTACTACGGCGCTGCCGAAAAAGCCGGTTTCAGCTACGACCCGCAAAAGGCCGCTGCGCTGTTGCAACAGGCCGGCTACCACGGCCAGCCGCTGACCATCGTCGCCAACCGCCGCTCGATGGTGCCCAGTTATGACCTGGCGATCATTACCCAGGCCATGCTGCAAGCCGTGGGCATGAATGTTCAGGTTGAAGTGCTGGAGTGGGGCACGCAGCTGGAGCGCTACCAGACCGGTCGCTACCAGGCCATGTCGTTCACCTACTCGGCGCGTTTCGACCCGGCCTTGAGCTTTGAACAGGTCACCGGCAACAAGGACAAGGAACCCCGCAAAGGCTGGGAAGATCCGGTCGCCATCGACCTGCTGGCGCAATCGCTGAAAGAAGGCGACGTGAGCAAGCGCCAGGCGCTGTTCGACCAATTGCATGAGCGCTTCATCGACCAGGTGCCGATGATCGTCATGTACAACGGGCTGGACATCATGGCGCTGAACCAGAAAGTCGAGGGTTACAACTCGTGGATCGGCCAGAAGCCGCGCCTCTGGGGCGTCAGCGTCAAGCCTTGAGGGTCATTGCTCCAGCGGGATCTGGCGGATATGCGCGGCAATCAGTTGTTTGAGTCGTTCACGGTCGTTGTTGCGCAGGGCATCGACCATCTGGAAATGCTCCCGGCTCGATTGCTCGGCCCGCACATGGGTGCGCCAGGTTCCGCCGGGAGATGACGGGGGTCGACTGCGCATGTCTTCAATGAATTCGATGAGCAGTTGGTTGCTGCACAGCTCATAGAGGGTGCGATGGAAATCCAGATTTGCGTTGTAGCGCTCCAGCAACGTGCCTTCCTGCACCAGCGTATTGAAACGTTCGGCGAGGGCGTCGAGCTGTTCCAGATCGGCGTCGCTGACGACCATCTGGTTGACCGCCGCGCATTCCAGCGCGACGCGTATCTCCCGGGCATCGGAGACCTGCGCGAGGTCCGGCGTATGCACGTAGTAACCGCGATTGGGAAGGTGTTCGACCATGCGCTTGACCACCAGTTGGTCCAGCGCCCGGCGCACGTCGAGGCGGGAGCTGCCGTAGCGCTCCTCCAGATCGATCTGCTTGAGCCAGCTGCCCGCCGGGAGGATGCCCGCGTTGATGTCTTTGGAGATCAGCACCACCAGTTGGCTGCGATCAGTAACGGTTTTCTTCAATGGAAACGTCCACACATAGCTTGATACCGGGCGAAAAAATTTCATGCAGCGGGGGCCACGACTCAGTCACCGGCCCACCGCCAATAATGGCTGCCAATAATGGCACAAAACGCCGAGGTTTAATGATGTTAGCCAACCCTGAAGACAGCCCGGAAGCACGCAGTCGCAAGCTTTACTACCGGGGCGCCACGACGATTTTTTCCTGCCGCATGGATCCACGGTTCGCGTACTGCCTGTATGTGCCGCAAAGTTTCGATCAATGCCCGCAAGAACACCGCTTGCTGGTCGCCGTGCATGGCACCGGGCGCACGATGGTCGAGTACCGCGACGCCTTTGCCGAATTCGGGCGTTTCAACAAATACGTGATCCTCGCGCCGCTGTTTCCGGTAGGACCGCTGGGCGACGGAAATCCGCATGGCTTCAAGTATCTGGTCGAAGGGGACATTCGTTATGACCAGGTTTTGCTGGCCATGGTTGATGAAGTTGCGCAGGTTCTGAACACCACGTTCGAGCGCTTTTCGCTGTTTGGTTACTCCGGCGGCGGGCACTTCGCCAACCGGTTTTATTATTTGCACCCGGAACGCCTGCGCTCGGTGTCCATCGGCGCACCCGGTTCGGTGACCCTGATCGACGACCACCGCGACTGGTGGGTCGGCACCGGTGGCATCGAGAAAATCTTCGGCAAAAACCTGAACCTGCCTGCGCTGCGCGAAGTGGACGTGCAATTGTTGGTGGGCGCAGCGGATCTGGAAACCTGGGAGATCCACTACGCCCCGGGTTCAGTGCAGTTCAAGGAAGGCATCAACGACGCGGGCAGCACCCGTGTCGAGCGCAACGCCACACTCGCCCGCAACCTGCAGGCCCACGATATTCGTGTGCAGCAGGACATCGTGCCCAACGTCGCGCACGCCGGTATTTCAGTGGTGCCTTACGTGCAGGACTTTCTGCTGGGATTGGGCTGAAAGGTGATATTCCAGATTGGCCACGGCCCGTTGAAATGCGGTCACCCCGTAGGAGCGGATTTATCCGCGAGGTGTTAGGTGCTGACGACATAGATATGGGCTATTCATACCGTCCTCTTCGCGGGCAAGCCTCGCTCTAACGGTTGAAATGCGGTCACCCCGTAGGAGCGGATTTATCCGCGAGGTGTTAGGTGCTGACGACATAGATTTGCGCTATTCATACCGTCCTCTTCGCGGGCAAGCCTCGCTTCAACGGGATCAACATTCACTGCCAATCCTTGGCCGCTTCGGTGAGCATTTCGCTGATCAGCGCGCCAAAGCGCTGTGACAGCAGGCTTTGCGGGCGATCCGCTGGCAACAGCAAGTAAGTCGAAAAGCGGATCTGCGGGCGGAAAGGGCGGACCTCGATGCCCATGTGGCGGTATTCCAGGGCCACCATCGGGCTGACGATACTCACGCCCAACCCCAGGCCGACCAGCGAACAGATGGTCGCGGCAAAGGGCGTTTCCAGGCTCAGTTTGCGTCTGTCCAATGGCATGGCGAACGCGCGGTCGATGCGCGCCCGCGTGCCATCGTTGTGCAGCAGCGACACGAATTCCTCGTCGCGTAGATCCTCGGGGCCGATGGTTTCCAGGGCTGCCAACCGATGCCCTTTGGGAAAGATGCAGATCCCTGGCACGTCGCAAATCAGCGTCGGCTTCACCCCCGGCGTTTCTTCGCCAATGTAAGACGCCAGGCCCAGATCGCAGTATTGCGAAGCGGTCCAGTGCGTGGCAGTGGGCGAGTCGCTGGTATGGATGGAAATTGCCACGTCCGGGTTTTGCTGGCGAAAGCGCTGGATGACCCTGGGCAGTACCGTCAGCGATAGCGACGGCACTGAAGCTATGCGCAGTTTTCCCGTGCCCGCTCGACGAATGTTCTGCGCCGAATCCTCGATGCTTTGCAAACCGATGAAGGCCCGCTCCACATCGGCGAACAGCGCTGCGCCTTCATCGGTTGGCAACAGCCGGCCACTCACGCGCTCGAACAGTTTGAAACCACTGCTGCGTTCCAGTTGGGCGATCAAGCGGCTGACATTGGGTTGCGAGGTGTGCAGGGCTTCGGCCGCTGCCGTCATCGAACCACTGAGCATCACTGCGCGAAACGTTTCGACTTGTTTGAAGTTCATGGCCGGCCATATCAATTACGTATGGATGGCTACTGTATTGGCATTTGTTGGCATGAGCCAGAGGCTTTATAACTGTTCTGGACACCGAGGCCGTCCAGAGAGACCGGCCCAGTCTGCACAGGCCCCACCTTCTCAGTTCTGCCCTTGAATCCGTTACATGAGTCCGCCGGTGGGTGGACCTCATGGTTAATTCACCAGGAGGCATTATGTCGTTTTCGCTCAAGTTCCTTGGCAATGCAGTGGCACTCTCTTGTCTGGCTCTGGCAGGGCTGACGCAAGTTCATGCTGCCGAGCTTCCCGCAGTCCCCGCTGAAATCAAAGAGGCCGGTCAGCTGCGCGCCGGGGTGCGCTGTGACCAACCTCCATATGGCTTCCAGGACAACAACGGTGAATTCGCCGGCATCGAAGTCGAGATGTCGCGCACCGTTGCCCTCTGGGCGCTGGGTTCCAAAGACAAGGTCACCTTCACTTGTGTGACCGCCGAAAACCGCGTGCCGCAGCTGCTGGGGCGCAAAGTGGACTTCCTGATCGCAACCCTGGGCGTCACCCCCGAGCGTCAACGGGTGATCGACTTCACCACGCCGTATCGCTGGGGCGCCAGTGACGTCATCGTTGCCAAGGACAGCCCGATCAAGAAGATCGCCGACCTGGACGGCAAAACCTTGGCGACCCTCAAAGGCTCGGTGCAGGCCAAGTGGTTTGAAGACCACATGCCCCGCGTCAAGACCCTGCGCATGAACAGCGCCGCTGATGCCTTGCAGACTTTCCGTCAGGGCCGCGCCGACGCTTACACCCACGATGCGGCAACATTGGTGGTGGTGACGGCCAACGACGCCAACGCCCGACTGATCGGCGAACCCTTCCAGATCTCCGACGCCGCCATCGGCGTGCGCAAGAACGACGAGCAATGGCGCGACTATCTGAGTGCGGCGATTGCCCGCATGCACGAAGAAAAACTGTTCCGTGGCTGGGTTGTGCAATACGTGCCGGAGAACATTCGCAGCTATTACCTGAGCGTGTTCGAGCAAGCCAAACCTGCTGAAAAAATCTGATCGGGCGACGCTATGGACTTCGATCTCAATTACCTGGTCGCGCAATGGCCTGCGTTGCTCGACGGCGTCCTGATGACCCTGCGCGTGTCGTTGATCGCCATTGCCTGCTCGCTGCTGATCGGCGTTTTCGGCGGCGCACTGCGCGTCCTGAAGGTGCCGGTGCTGTCCCATCTGGTGGTGGCGTACGTGGAGTTGATCCGCAATACGCCGATCCTGGTGCAGCTGTTTTTCATCTTCTACGGGCTGCCCGCCGTGGGCATGGAGTTGTCGCTGTTCTGGTCGGGCGTGTTGTGCCTGTCGTTGTGGGCCGGTGCTTATCAGGTGGAAAACATTCGCGGCGGGCTGGCCACGGTAGAGCACGGTTTGCATGAAGCAAGCCAGGCGTTGTGCCTTAAACCGAGCCAGTACTTTTATCTGGTGGCCTTGCCGATTGCCTTTCGGACCTGCCTGCCTGCGGTGCTCAACACGGCGATTTCGCTGATCAAGAACTCGTCTTACCTGCAGGCCATCGGCCTGGCGGAGCTGACGTTCGTGGCGGTGGATCGCATCGCCACGGATTTCCGCGCCATTGAGATGTTCAGCGCGATCTGCGTGATGTACCTGGTGCTGGTTGCGATTCTGGCGTTATTGACCAGCCGCCTCTCGGCGCATTTGCAACGTCCTTTCCGGCAGTGAGTTGCTCATGAATTTTGTGATCGAAAACTGGGGGTTCATCTCCAAAGGCTTGTGGATGACCTTGCGTCTGGCGCTGGTCATCCTGCTGTTCACCTCTGTCATTTCAGCGGTGTTCGGCGTGCTGGCGACGCTGCGCAGCCCGCTGTTGCGCCTGGTGATCCATGCCTATGTCGAGCTGTTCCGTTCGATTCCGCTGATCGTCAACGTGTTCTTCATCTTCTTCGGTGCGCCGATGATGGGCCTGGACCTCAGCCCGTTTGCGGCGGTGGTTACCGGCCTGACACTTTGGGGCAGCGCCAACGGCATCGAAATCGTGCGTGGCGGTCTGGAATCGGTGGCCCGTCACCAGTGGAAAAGCGCCTGGGCGCTGGGGCTGCGGCCTTGGCACATCTATCTGTACATCATCGCGCCGCAATCGATGCGGGCGATTCTACCGGCCTTCACCGGCCTGCTGACCATGCTCGTGCAAGCCACTTCACTGGGAGCGCTGGTGGGTGTCGGCGAGTTTCTCAAGGTCGGCCAAATCATTATCGAGCGCTCCACGGTCATGACCGGCGTCAGTCCGGCGTTCACGGTCTATGGCGTGGTGCTGCTGGTTTATTTCGTTATCTGTTCGGCGCTGACCTGGCTCAGTCGTTATCTCGAACGTCGCCTGGGTCGCCCGGTGACGCGTCCAACTCATTCAGAGGTTTGATCATGCAGGAATCCAAAGTCAGTCGTCGCTTGAAAGAAACCACCGCGCCAGAGGTCAACGAATACATTTATCAGCCGCGCCTGGAAGGCTTTGCCCAAGGGTTTGTCAACCTGGGTAACGTCAACAAGGCGCACATTGTGATGCTCGCCGAACAGGGCCTGATTCGCCATGAACATGCCGCCGTGCTGGCCAAAGGCGTGCTCGACATGGAAGCCGCTGGCCCTGACGCGGTGACGCTGGACCCGTCCCGGGAAGACGCGTATTTCAACTACGAAGCGCATTTGATCGGGCAGATCGGCACTGATATTGGCGGTCGTCTGCACACCGGGCGCAGTCGCAACGATATCCTTGCCACTCTTGACCGGCTGCGTTGCCGGGAAGTGCTGCTCAATCTGGTGGACTTGCTGCATCAGGTGCGCCAGACCGCGCTGAGCAATGCCCGCCGGTATGCCGAAATCGTCATGCCGGGCTACACCCATCTGCAACCGGCGCAACCCATTACTTACGGTTACTACCTGTCTGCGGTGGAGCAGGCCTTGCAGCGCGACACCCAGCGCTTGACGCAAACCCTGGACGCCATGAATCAGAGCCCGCTGGGTGCCGCGGCATTCGCCGGCACGCCATTCGCCATCGACCGCACGCGCACGGCCGAACTGCTGGGTTTCGACGGCTATCTGGACAACGCGCTGGACGCGGTGGGTTCCCGGGATTTCATTCTGGAAAGCTTGTCGCACTTGAGTTTGCTGTCAGTGTTCTGGAGTCGGGTAGCTCAGGATTATTTTGTCTGGAGCACCCATGAATTCAGCCTCATCGAGTTCCCGGACAGCGTTGCGGCGACTTCCAGCATCATGCCGCAGAAGAAAAATCCGACGGTGCTCGAATACCTCAAAGGCCGCACCGGGCATATCGTCGGCCTGTTGATGGGCGCGAGCATCACGGTCAAGGGCAGCAATTTCTCCCACACAGGGGACGCCAATCGCGAGGGCACGCGAGGTTTCTGGGAAGCCGCCGAGGAAGTGCAGCGTTGCCTGAAGCTGCTGGATCTGGTGCTGCGCACGGCGACGCCCAACACGCAACTGGCCGCGCGCCGTGCCGGTGAAGATTTTTCCACGGCGACCGGGCTGGCCGACCTGATCGTGCGCGAAGCCGACCTGTCGTTTCGCGAGGCGCACCATGTGGTGGGCGCGGCGGTGCGCATGGCCATGGATGCCGGGCTCTCGGCGCATCAGATCGACACGACCATGGTGGACATGTGCGCGGTTGAACAACTGGGACATCCGCTGAAATTGTCCGCCGACAAGGTGCGCGAATGCCTGGATCCTGCCGCCAATGTGCAATCCCGTGCTTCGGCGGGCGGGCCGTCGCTGGTTGCGCTGGTGCCGAGCCTGGACAAAGCCGACGCGCGGATTGCCCGCGAACGCCAGGCCAATCAAGCGCGTCGCGACCGGTTCGCCGCCGCGGATGATCGTTTGCAGGCCGCAACGCGCCTTCAGGCTGGCCTATGAGCGCAATGCTGACAGTGCGCGATCTGCGCAAACGTTTCGGTGAACATGAAGTGGTCAAGGGCGTCGACCTCGATGTGGAGGAGGGCGAAGTGGTGGTGGTGATCGGGCCGAGCGGCTCGGGCAAGTCGACCTTCATTCGCTGCCTCAACAGCCTGGAAGAGCCTTCGGGCGGCACCGTGGTCATCGATGGCGGCGCGGCAACGCAGGCCGGGGACCGCAAGGCGCTGGCGAAATTGCGTGAAGAAGTCGGCATGGTCTTTCAGGACTACACGCTGTTTCCGCACATGACCGTGCTGGCCAACATGACCCTGGCGCCGGTCAAGCTCAAGCGGATGTCCAAGGCCGAGGCCCGGGAAAGTGCGTTGCAGCTGCTCGACCGCGTCGGCTTGCGCCACAAGGCCAACGGTTATCCGTCGGAATTGTCCGGCGGTCAGCAGCAACGCGTGGCCATTGTGCGCGCCCTGGCGATGCGTCCGCGCCTGTTGCTGTTCGACGAGCCCACTTCCGCCCTGGACCCGGAGACCGTCGGCGATGTGCTCAACGTCATGAAGGGGCTGGCCAAGGAAGGCATGACCATGATCGTCGTCACCCACGAAATGGGTTTTGCGCGGGAAGTGGCGGATCGCGTGGTGTTCTTCGACAGCGGGCGCATCATCGAGCAAGGTCCGCCGGCGCAGATTTTCTCCGCGCCACGGGAAGAGCGCACCCGGCAATTCCTGAGTTCGGTGCTGCGCTGATCCTCAGCCTTTGCGCTTATCCCTTGCGATAGGCGGTACTCAGCTTGCGCGCCAGCTGGATGAAATTTTCCAGCGGCGCGGGCGGGTTGAAGGTGCGACACACCAGCGTCAGCGGCGCGAGCAAGCGTGGCCGGGCGTCGAGAATCCGGCAGTAGACGACGCTTTCCCGGTGCACATCCTTCATGGACGCCGGAACAATCGACACCCCGGCGCCAGCGGCCACCAGGCTGACGTTGGTCAGCATGCGTTCGACCTCGAAAGCGATATGCGGATCGAAACCGGCGTTCCGGCAGGCCTTGATCAGATTCGCGTACATGCCCGGTGCGCCGGGGCGACGTACCAGGATGAATTTTTCGTCCTTGAGGGCGTTGATGGAAATTTCCGGCATCTGCGTCGAGGCGTCCACCTGAGCGAGCAGTGGGTGGCGCACCGGCAAAGTCAGAAGCATTTCTTCGTTATGCAGACGATGAAACTGGATGCTCTGATGCTGTCCTACAGGTGCGCGCAGGATGCCTACATCGAGACGGCCTTCGATGGCTTCTTCAGTCAGCTCTCGGGCACTGCCTTCCTTCAACGCCACTTCGACGCCGGGATAACGCTCGCGATAGGCACGGATGATTTGCGGGATCAGCGGATGCGTGGCGGCTGAGCTGGTGAAGCCGATGATCAGCGTGCCTTCGATGCCATTGGCAACCCGCGAAGCCTTGAGCGCACCTTGTTCGACACGGGTCAGAATGTCCTGGGCTTCGGCAAGAAATACCAGCCCGCCCGCCGTCAGATCGACGCCCTTGGGATGGCGTTTGAACAGCTCGAAGCCCAGTTCCTGTTCCAGCGCGCGGATCTGCTGGCTCAGCGGCGGTTGCTGCATATTCAGGCGCACCGCTGCACGGGTGAAATGTCGTTCTTCGGCCACCATGACGAAATAACGCAGATGTCGAAGTTCCATGTTGGTATATCCTGTGCCAAGACTTATTATTGCGGGCCGGCCAAAAACAGATTATGCCGAGGTTCATTCCACGCGTGGCTACTATGGCTGAAGCCGAGACATTGCGACAATAACAATAATATTTTTTGTGGCGGAGCCTCGATGCCTGTCAAGCTTTTCAAGAATGCGACCCTGCAAATCCTGCTCGCCATTAGTTGTGGCGTCCTGTTGGGATTGCTGCGTCCGGATCTGGCCGTCTACATGAAACCGCTGAGCGATGGTTTCGTGAAGTTGATCGGCTTGCTGATGCCTTTCATCATGTTCCTGCTGGTGTGTTCCGGAGTGGCGAGTCTGCACCAGCAAGGCAAACATGTGCGACTGGTGCGTAAGGTATTTGTTTATTTTCAGATGATGTCGATTGTTGCGTTGTTATTGGGGATGGCCACAGCGCTGTTGTTCAGTCTGGATACGACGACGCGGATTTTCCCTGAGCGTTTTGTCGAAGCTGCGGCGGCACTTGCCAACCCGGCGACACCGGCAAGCGAGTTGTTTGGCGAATTCTCCCTGGCAGAGGTTTGGTCCAGTATTTACCGGGCTTTGGCGCAGAATCTGGTCCTGCAGGTCATGCTGCTGGCGGTGATTTCGGGGCTGCTGTTGCCTCGGGTCGGGCCGGTGGGGAAAGTCTTGCAGGGCCGTCTGGAAGTCGCGATCAGTCTGTTGTTTCGAGTATTACGCCTGATCTTGAAGTTTGCCCCGGCTGCTGCATTTGGTGCCATGGCATTTACTGTCGGTAAATATGGCGTGGTGTCAATTCTTCCCTTGTTTAAATTCGTGCTGGTCATGTATCTGGTGTGCGCGCTATTTGTCGTGTTTATTCTGGCAAGTATGGCCCGAGCAGTCGGAATAAGTTTGTGGCGCTTGACCGTTTATATCAAGGAAGAACTGTTGCTGGTGACGTTCACTGGCGCATCGGTGGCGGCAATTCCGGGGCTGATCAGCAAGCTGGAACACTTGGGTTGTGATCGACAAGTTGTGCGTCTGGTGTTGACCACTGGCTACACCTTTAACTTGAGCGGATCAAATATTTATGTCACCACCTCGGTGATGTTTCTTGCCCATCTGGCAGGAGTGGAGCTGAGCAGTGTGCAATTGATCGGTGTGTTGCTGATCTGCATGCTGACGTCATTGGGTTCGACCAGCGTCGCCGGCTCGGCGTTTTTTACCCTGATCGCCACCTTGAATATGCTGCATGTCATTCCTCTGGAAAGCGTGGGTCTGCTGCTAGGGGTTGAGCGCCTGATGAAATGTCGATCCCTGACCAACGTGCTGGGCAACTGCGTCGCGTGTCTGGTCATCTGCTGCTGGCAGCGCTCCATTGATCGGGTGGCGTTGCGCCAAGGGTTGGCGGCTGGCTCCTAATATCCATCGACCGGTACAGACTGTGTGAAAACTACTGCGCTCGGCAATACTGCGTTAAAAACAGGCGGAAAATGCTCATTTAGAACACCTAGACTCCGCTTTTCCGCCTGTTTTTGCCTTGTCTTGCCTTCGCTCGTGACGTTTTCACACAGTCTAAGTAGGAGGGGACTTGTCCCCGAATGCGATGGTCCTGACAACGAAAATCCGCAAGGTTAACGCTGCCTGTGCTACCGCCTTTCGGGGACAAGTTCCCTCCTGCGAAACCGTATTTAACTAGTTCTTCGAATCCAGCAGCTTCTCGAACGCGCGGTCCAGATCGCCGTCGGCCTGGGTGATTTTCTGGCGGCGTTCCTGCAACCAGCCCTGGTCTGCGGACAGCGTCTTACGCGCTTCGTTGAGCATGCGTTGCACTTCCTGTGGCTGCGGGCCGCCCGTGCCTTTGCGGGTCTTGACCATGTTTTCCGGCGACAGCGCGGCGCGGAATTCGGCTTCGTCCAGAGGCAGCGTGTTGGGCGTCCAGCTGTATTTGTCAGCGGCCTTTGCGTAGAGCTTCTGTGCATCGGCAAACGGGAAGGTCTTGGGTGTCGTGCCGTTGTCGCGAGCTTCGGTGACGATCAGCGACGCAAAGCTGTGACCGATGCGGAAAGGCACTTTGTGCTGGCGTTCCAGGGTGTCGGCCAGTTCCATGGAAGTGGTCCACTCCGATTCAAGCTCTTCCAGCGCTCGTTGCGGGTTGACCTGCAAGGCGTCCAGCACGCTGTTCATACCGTCGAACATGTCCTTGGTCGAGGTGAACAACCCCAGGGAATCGAAGGCGAATTTGTAGTCGGTCATGCCGGTGGTGACGTTGTGCGCGCGCAAGGTCACGGTTTGCGCGAGGCCGACCACATCCGAAGCCGATTCACGGGCGCGCATCAACAGGCCGGGGTTGCGTTTCTGCGGCATGGCGCTGCTGGTGTACGTCGAACCTTCATCAAGCAGCAGCCAAGGGCGGATCTGGTGATATTGCGTGTGGATGTCACCGATCATGGCGCCGACCCGGATCGCCGAGGACGACGCGATATTTGCCGCTTCCAGCGGGATGTCGTAGGTCGAGACCTGGCTGGAGTCCAGGGAGTTTTCCCGCACACTATCAAAGCCGAGCAGCTGCGCCAGACGTTCGCGGTTCAGCGGGTAAGCCGAGTTCGCCAGCACCGCCGTGCCCATCGGGCTCTGATTCAGACGTGTGTACAGCTCGCGGATGCGTTGGCCGTCACGGTCGAAAGCGGCTTCAAAGGCCAGCAGATAGTGGGCGTAGCTGATGGGCATGGCCTGCACACCATTGGTGTACGCCGGGATCAGGGTGTCGACGTTTTTCGCGGCCAGGTCCAGCACACGCTGACGCGTCGAGTTCAAGGCATCGGCATAGGCCAGCACCTGAAAGCGCAGCTTCGCCAGGCGGTAAGTGGCGAGCATGTCCTGACGGCTGCGGCCGGAATGAATCAGTGACGCTTCAGGACCGATCTTGTCGGTCATGATCTGTTCAAGCTGCAACACATCGCTGGGCTGCTTGCCACCCGGTTTGTCCGCCTGATCAATGGCGAAGCGCACACCACCGGCAATCTTGCGGCCCATTTCCGGCTTGACGATGCCTTCCTCGGTGAGCATCACGATTGAGGCTTTGTTGATGCGGTTCAGCCAGGAAAACTGGCTTTCGGATTTATCGCCTTTGGCCTGGGATTTTTCCACCGAGGCGCCGATTTTTTTGGCCTGGGCGGCGCATTGTTCGGTGGTGCTGCAAGGAACATCGGCCGTGTTCGCGGCATAGGCGCCGTAACTGGCGCTCAGGACATAAGCCACGGCCAGGTGGATCAGGGTTTTCTTGGTGTTCATTCGGGGCTCCGTTCCCGACGAATGTCGGGAATTTCAAGGCGTGTTAGCGATTGATTGGGGTCACAACAGCGGCAGCGTGTAACTGACAATGAAGCGGTTCTGGTCGATGTCATTGCCGCTACCATTGCTGCGATAACTGCCGTTACGCCATGTCACTTCGAGGTTCTTCAACGGCGAGCTCTGGAACGCGTAGCTGATATCGGTATTGCGCTCCCACTCGGTGCCTTCCAGGGTCTTGGTGCGGGCGAAGTTGTCGCCCTTGAGGTAGCGGGTCATGAAAGTCAGGCCGGGAATGCCGACGCTGGCGAAGTCGAAGTCATAACGCGCCTGCCAGGATTTCTCGTCGGGGTTGGCGAAGTCCGGGGAGATCATCACGTAGTTGACGAGGTACGAATCGGTGCCGTCCAGGTGCGGGAATCCGGTTTCACCTTTCATACTTTGCCAGGCCGCGCCGAACGAATGCCCGCTGATGCGATAGGTGAAACGCGCGCCGAGTGCCTGGTTATCGATGTTGGTATTGCCGTCCTTGCTGGAGTCGGCGTAACGCAGGTCAGTCTTGAACGACTGGGATTCGCCGATGGGCAAGGTATGGACGATATTGAAGATGTGTTGCTTGTAGTTCTTCTCCAGTCCGCCGTAGTGGTAACTGGTGGTGAAGGTTTTGTCCCAGGCGTAACTGGCGCTGGCGAAGTTGAACTGATCGCTGGGCACCGCGCCTTTGACGCCTTTGGCCGCGACCTCGATATCGTCATGACCGCTGACGTTGCGCAAGGTATTGCTGGTCAGCTGTCCGGCATTGAGGGTCATGCGGTCGATGTCGGTGGACGTCACTTGTGCGCCGCGAAAGGTCTGCGGCAACAGACGACCGTCGTTGGGCAACACGGTGGGCAGCTTGGGGATCAAGGTGCCGACGCGCAGCACGGTTTTGGAAATCCGCGCCTTGCCGGTCACGCCGCTGCGGCCATAATTATCCGGGGCTTTTTCGTCGCCCACTGGCAGCAGGCCCGAGTTCTGGCGGTCCGGTCCGGAGTCCAGCTTCAGGCCGAACAAGCCCATGGCATCGACGCCAAAACCCACCGGGCCTTCGGTGAAACCCGATTCGTATTTGAGGATCAGGCCTTGGGCCCACTCGTCGCGCTTGGACTGGGCGGCGCCGTCCTGACGATAATCGCTGTTGAAGTAGAAGTTGCGCAGTTCGAGTTCGGCTTTGCTGTCTTCCAGAAAGTCCGCTTCGGCCATGTTCGGCAGGGCGAGAGACAGACCGAGTACAGCAGTCGTGAAACCTAGAGCAGAAGGGGATTTGTGCATTGTTATTCCCGGCGTGTAGCCTTTATTTTTAGAATTATTGCCGCGCGTCCACTCATCACAGCGCGCGGTTTCCAAAGGCTAATGCTTGCAATCGGGAATTAAAAATATATAGAAAGTTGCTGTTCGAGACGTTTTAGATATGGTCTTGGGTTTGCCCCTCAATATCCCTCGCTACGGTCAATGGTGCCTGGCATGAACTCGCCGCGTTGATGGCGGCGGATATTGGCCAGCAGCACTTCGAATGCCGTCTGCGGTGAGGTCATCGCGCCAATGTGCGGGGTCAGCCAGATGCGTGGGTGTTGCCAGTAAGGATGGTCAGCTGCCGGTGGTTCGTCGTTGAGCACGTCGAGAATCGCCCGATCAACCTGGCCTGACGCCAGCGCATCGAGCAGATCGGCTTCCACCAGATGCCCGCCGCGCCCCAGATTGATCAGCTTTGCGCCTTGGGGCAGGGCCGCCAGCAGCTCGGCATTGATGATGCCCCGCGTGTCATCGGTCAGCGGCAACAGGCAGATCAGCACATCGCATTGATTGAGAAACGGCTTGAGCTGCGCCTGTCCGGCAAAGCACTGCACGCCGTCGATGGTTTTGGCCGAGCGTGCCCAGCCGCTCATGGCGAAGCCGAACGCCTGCAGGCTTTGCAGCACCGCCACGCCCAGATTGCCCAGACCCATCACGCCAACGCGGCGTTGACTGGCCGGCAGCAGCGGTCGGTTTTGCCATTGCTGCTGGCGTTGCTGATCGAGGTACAACGGGATCTCGCGGTGCAGGCTCAACACGGCAAAACAGGCGTATTCGATGATGCCTTGGGCAATGCCGGGGTCGAGCATGCGCACCACGTCGATATGCGGCGGCAGTTCGCTCAGGTCGAACTGATCGACGCCCGCCGAGGTGGCGAACACCACTTGCAGGTTGGGATAAGTGCTGTGCAGCGCCTTGGGCGCGATCCACGAGGCGAAATAACGCACGTCCGCCGGATCACCGTCGTCGGATTCCAGACGCACGTCGATGTCTGGCGCATGGTGCTGGAACAGGGATTTCCAGACTTGGCCGCGTGCATCATCGATCTTGAACAGCAGGGTCATGGTGGTTCTCACAGCGCTGAAGTGAGCCATGAAGATGCCTGATTCGAGCGCAACAATCCCCCGTTTCTCGTTTGGCAAACGGGAGATTGCGCTTTATTTCAGCGCTCGCAGGCCGCTGCGATGGCCTTGCCCAAGGATTCGGTGTTGCCGGTGCCGCCGATGTCGGCAGTCAGCGGCGCGTTTTCCGGGCCCATGGCCAGGACTGTTTCGATGGCGGCCAACACTTCGGCGCCCGCTTCGGGATGGCCCAGGTGTTCGAGCATCATCGCGCCGCACCAGATTTGCCCGATGGGATTGGCAATGCCTTTGCCGGCGATGTCGGGCGCTGAGCCGTGGACCGGTTCAAACAGGCTCGGGAAGTGCCGCTCCGGGTTGATATTCGCCGAAGGCGCAATGCCAATGGTGCCGGTGCAGGCCGGACCGAGGTCGGAAAGGATATCGCCGAACAGGTTGCTGGCCACCACCACATCGAACCAGTCCGGGTGCAGGACGAAGTTCGCGGTGAGGATATCGATGTGGTACTTGTCCACCTTGACTTCAGGGTATTTCTTGCCCATTTCCACGACGCGTTCATCCCAGTACGGCATGGTGATAGCGATGCCGTTGGACTTGGTGGCCGAGGTCAGGTGCTTCTTCGGCCGGCTCTGCGCCAGCTCGTAGGCGAACTTCAGGATGCGGTCGACGCCGATGCGGGTCATCACGGTTTCCTGGAGGACGATTTCCCGTTCGGTGCCGGGGAACATCTTGCCACCAACGCTGGAATACTCGCCTTCGGTGTTCTCGCGCACCACCCAGAAATCGATGTCACCGGGCTCGCGATTGGCCAGCGGTGCCTTGACGCCGGGCATCAGGCGGCACGGCCGCAGGTTGACGTACTGATCGAACTCGCGACGGAACTGCAACAGCGAATCCCACAGGGAAATGTGGTCCGGCACCACATCCGGCCAGCCCACCGCACCGAAATAAATCGCGTCATAGCCCTTGAGAATTTCGAACCAGTCGTCGGGCATCATCTTGCCGTGGGCCAGGTAATAGTCGGCGCTGGCGAAATCGAACCAGTCCCATTGCAGCTGCAGATTGTGGTTTTTGGCGACCACATCCAGCACGCGGACGCCTTCGGGCATCACTTCCTTGCCAATACCGTCGCCGGGGATCACTGCAATTTTGTAGTGGGGCTTGCTCATGTGTTCGTCTCCAGGGGATTGATCAGCGGATGCGACTCAGTGTATGCAGTGTTTCTGAATTAATAATTGGCCTTGAACGAAAGCCATTCTTAGATTTAAGGAAACAATCCCTTGAGCATGATCGACGACCTGGCGTTCTTTCAGCAGGTGGCGACGCGCGGCAGCCTGACGGAGGTCGCGCGCCATATGGGCTTGTCGCTGCCGGCAGTGAGCAAACGCTTGAGCCTGCTTGAGCAGCGATTGGGCGTGCAATTGCTGCAACGCACCACCCGCCGCTTGTCGCTGACGCCCGAAGGCACGCTGTATCTGGACGGCGGCCGGCCGATCCTGCGCCAGCTCGAAGAACTGGAGAGCGCGCTGAGCAGTCGTCAACCGACGCTGCATGGGCGCTTGCGCATCAATGGCACGCTGGGATTTGGCCGTCGGCATCTGGCACCCGTGGTGTCGAGCTTTGCCCGATTGCATCCCGAGCTGGAGATTTCCCTGGAATTGACCAGCCAGCCGGTGAGTCTGCTGGATGATCAATTCGACATCGGCGTGGGCATGGGCGAGCCGCCTGATTCAAGGCTGATCGGTATTCGGCTGCTGGAAAATCCGCGCATTCTCTGCGCCGCGCCGCGCTATCTGGAAAGCATGTCCACGCCGCAACAGGTTGCGGACCTGGTCCGGCACAACTGCATCGTCCTGCGTCAGTTCGGCAGCGACTATGCCATCTGGCGTTTCCACAAGGACGGCGTTGACTACGCGCACAAGGTCAGCGGCACTTTGTCGAGCAACGACGGCGAGGTCACGGTCGGTCTGGCGCTGGAGGGTCACGGCCTGATTCTGCGTTCGCGTTGGGATGTTCAGGAGCATCTGGAAAGCGGTCGCTTGCAAGCGGTGCTGGAGGATCATCAGGCACCCAATGGCGATATCTATGCGGTTTACCAGCAACGTCGCCATTTGCCGCAGCGGATTTCGGTGTTCACTCATTACCTGGCGCAAGCATTGGCCAAGCGCCTGCCGTTCGCTGCGCCGATACGGTAGAAGCTGCTTTCTGGCGAGGTAAATATGCGCGTTTGTACTTGCTGGGTGAGTGCATCATTCAAAGCAAGCCCAGGATCGTTGGAGCGTGGCGTGCCCGCGAAGCGATATTCAGCTATGCCGCTTCGCGAGCAAGCTCGCTCCCACACAAGTCCGCGCCGACGTGGAGAGATCGTTCCCGAGATTTGTCTTATAACCTGAAGTTATGCTCTGTCTGACTATTCGTTCATTGTCGACTCGGGATCAGCTCTTGTAACGTCCTGCCGTCCCGCTCGGTAAAACAAAAAAATCAGACCTGAGCACGCAAGCCATTGCCAGGATTCAGTCGAGGTTTTTTGAAGCTGCCGAATTAATCTACGTTCAGGATGATTTGCCATGAAAACCTTGTCCCGTGGTTCAGTCTTATCCCTGTTGTGTCTGTCGGTAGCCTGCTCGAT
>Ga0247814_10000513_pt1 | contig 29777 bp, 26 predicted proteins | sample UWRJL179409R1_FD_179947 | JGI IMG/M metagenome (GOLD analysis project Ga0247814, IMG submission 179947) | Plant litter microbial communities from Arlington Agricultural Research Station in Wisconsin, United States - UWRJ-L179-409R-1 | ecosystem: Environmental > Terrestrial > Plant litter >... | reverse complement strand
CTTTGCAAAAGCATTTCAGCCATACCAGCCGTACCAGCAAAGTTTCCGTCAATTTGGAAGGGTGGATGTGCATCAAAAAAGTTAGGATACGTTCCTCCCGCGCGTGAATTTCCACTGGAAGGATCAACGTAATTTAATAATTGTCTGATTAAAGAATAAGCATGATCGCCGTCCTGTAATCTTGCCCACCAGTTAATTTTCCATCCTTTGCTCCAGCCAGTTCCTTCGTCGCCACGCACTTCAAGCGATTTTTTGGCAGCATTAAAAAAGTCAGTAGTCAAAGGAGTGATTTCTCTTCCAGGATGTAAACCAAATAGGTGAGAGGCATGACGATGGTGGATATCTGTTTCTTCAAAATCCTTGTACCATTCCATCAATGTTCCGTTTTTGCCAATTTGTAATGGATACAGCTTAGCTCGTTTTGCAATTAAGGTTTCTCGGAAAGCTTTGTCAGTTCCTAAAGTTTCGGATGCTTCAATTAAATTATCGAATAAATCTCTAATAATGGACATGTCCATCGTAGTAGCAACAGATACTGATTGTTCTTTGCCTTTGCTGTCTTTGAATTTGTTTTCAGGAGAAGTGGAAGGAGCCGTAACCAAATAGCCGTTTTTGTCTTCAACCAGCCAGTCTAAAGAAAAAAGAGCTGCCTCTTTCATCACCGGATAGGCTTTTTCAGCCAGGAATTTTTTATCTCCTGTAAAACGGTAATGCTCATAAAGGTGCTGTGTGAGCCAGTTTCCGCCCATCCACCAGTTTGCCCAAACAGGATCACCGTCGCCTTTATCCCCCACAGGATTACTCAATGCCCATAAATCTGAATTGTGATGAGCAACCCAGCCATTGGCATTATAAAATTCGCGTGCAGTAGCTTTTCCAGTTTTAGCCAGACTTTGAATCCAGTCTAAAAGCGGCTGGTGCATTTCAGAAAGATTGGTTACTTCTGCTGGCCAGTAATTCATTTGGGTATTGATGTTTATGGTGTAATTCGAACTCCATGGTGCACGAAGTTCTTTATTCCAAATTCCTTGTAAATTAGCCGGAGGTCCGCCTGGACGGGAAGAAGAAATAAGCAGGTATCTTCCGTACTGAAAATATAAAGTTTCTATTTTAGGATCATAAGCGCCATTAGAATAGGCTTTCAATCTTTCGTTAGAAGGTATTTTTAATTTTACTGGAGTGTTCACCGTATCTTTTACAGTAAAAGCAACGCGATCGAAATACTGTTTATAATCAGCAATATGGCTGTTGAATAATTGCGAATAGCTCTTTTTTACTGCTTTGTTAATTCGGTCTGAGGCAATTTTATTTTCATCTTTTCCATCTTTATCCGGACATTTATCAAATCCGTTGAAACTAGTTGCAGCAGCGATGTAAAGTATTACTTCGCTGGCATTTTTAATTTTAATTTCCGAATTAGTTGTCGTAACACTTCCATCTTTGTTAACCGCTTTGATACGATATTGGTAACGCATTCCATCGCATCCTGTTGGATCTTCGTATATTATAGGCTCTCTTCCTTTTACATTATAATAAGACGGATCTACGTTAGCGGGTGCTTTTCCACTAATGATAAGCTCATTGTTTTCTTGTGTTGACGGACTGTATTTTAATTGGCTTTTAGAAGAAACATCAAAAGTAAGTGCTCCTTTTTTATTTGCCGAAATTCGAACCAACATTATATTGTCTGGGGCAGAAGTGAAAATTTCACGAGTATATTCGACATCATTAATAACGAATTTTGTGATTGCCACTGCATTTTCAAGATCCAAATAACGATAATAAGCTATAGGCTTGGCTTTATTGAAATCCTGTTTGATCAGGATATCACCCAAAGGCAAATACGACTGCGAATACAAACCTTGCATCTTTCGGGTCAATTGGTTGGCTTTGCTGTAATCTTCTTCATTTAGCAAGGCTTCCCTAATTTTTGGTAAATAGTTTTTTGACTCCGGGTTGACATTTGTTTTTACTGGACCGCCGCTCCATAAAGTACTTTCGTTTAGTTGTAGCAATTCTTCTTCAACGCCGCCAAATATCATTGCACCAATTTTTCCGTTTCCTACCGGTAATGCTTCCACCCACTTTTCAGAAGGCTTGTCGTACCATAATTTTAGGTCTTGCGTATTTGAATTGCTTTGTGCTTCACAAAAAGAAGTGAATAGCATTTGAACAGCTACAAATGAAATGATTTTGAGCTGATTTGGTTTTGTTTTGTAAAAAGTGAGCATAAAAAGGTTGGTTTTTAATAGTGTGGTTGAATAGTTTTAGGATTTTTATTTTGAGTTGCTAAAAATAACTAAAACCTACAACTTTAGAGCAAATTATGGGGAAATTTTAGAAATAATTGGAATTCCAATAATCAGATAAATTAACTGGAAATAAAAAACACTATCTCAAAATTTAATTGAAATAGTGTTTTAATAAATATAAACTTTAAAATAGATGATTTAACTATTCGTAATTTTTTATTGTAGTTAACAATTCTGTTTTATAAGTATAAATATCAGCAAGGGAATTTAGAAGTTTGTTTTTTCACTCCACTCTAATCCATTTGGTAATTCTTGGTTGCTGAATTCGATATGAATGACTCTTCGTCTCTCGTTATTTGTTGTCTTGTTAGAAGCGTGAAAAAGCAAGGGTTTCATAATCATAATTCCTCCTCTTTCAACTTCGCAAACTGTTTCAGTTTTTAAATCCAAATTTTCAATTCTATAAACTCCTTTTTTGTGAGATTTATTTATAACTTTTAAAGCTCCGTTTTCATTTGTTGTCTTGTCAAGATGAATTCGAATGGTAAAATTATTTTCTAATATTTCTGTTGGAGGCTGAACTGCAAACTGATTTTGTTTATTTGTCCAATTTTGAAAGTTTTTAAGTTCTACTTTTTTATCAACTGAAATAGTCAAATCTTGATGATATGAAACAAACCAATTTGATTTTTCGGGTTTGTCAAAATAGATTGATTTTGTTATAAAAAAATCATCTCCAAAATTAGATTTTATAATGTCATTCAAATTTTGATTGAAGATGTATTTCAGAGATTCAGGAATTTCTTTGTGAAATTGTCTAATAGCAAATAAATCTTGAGATTGACGAAATGTAGATTCTGAAATTTTATTTTCAGTTTCACTTTCAATTATAGAAATTAGATTTTTGATTTCTTCGTTAGTGTAAATATTTTCTATGATTGTAAAACCTTCTGATTCTATTTCTTTAAGATATTTCATTTCTCAATTTTACTATTAGATTTCTGATTTGTCTCATAACTAGCGTATGTTAGTTTTGAACCATAGTATTGGTTTATTAATTTCAGCTAATATAAGATTTATCACAAATAAAGTAAGAAGATTTTTTCTTTAAAAAAGAGGTTTTGCTGCTTCGAATTTCCAGTTTTTTTGTTGGTTTTCGGTAAGGAAAGTCCAGGCAAGGATGCGGCTGGTTTTTTGTCCTTGAGCCATATCAATGGTTTTTATTTGTGCAGCATTGACCTTGTTTAAAGTTTTATAAAGACTACCAAGATGCGATTGTTTAGAAACTAAACTGGTAAACCACAAACATTGCATTGGGTAACGGGCGCTTTCGTAAATCATTTGGGTAATGAAACCGAGTTCACCGCCTTCGCACCACAATTCGCTATTTTGACCGCCAAAGTTTAAAACGGCTTTGGTCGATTTTTTGTTTTCTAGATTATTGACTTTTCGAAGGCTGCCTTTGCTGGCTTCTTCAGCTGATTTATGAAAAGGAGGATTACAAATGGTGAAAGCAAATTTGTCTTCGGGTGTGATGATGTTTTTAAAAACAAATCGAGGTTCTAATTGTTGTTGCAAACTAATGGCTTCAATCAACTTTGGATTGGCTTCGATTATTTCGCTGCAATTGTTTAGCGCTTTTTCGTCAATGTCAGTGCCTACAAAGCTCCAGTTGTAAACTACATTTCCAATAATTGGATAGATACAATTGGCACCAACACCAATATCAAGACCTTCTACTTCAGCTCCAGTTGGAATAATTCCGTTGTTGCTTTCAGCCAATAAATCAGCGATGTAGTGAATATAATCTGCTCTGCCTGGAATAGGCGGGCAAAGGTAATCTTGAGGAATATCCCAGTTTTGAATGTCGTAATAGCTAATTAATAATGCCTTGTTCAAGGTTTTTACCGCTTGAGGATTACTAAAATCGATACTTTGCTTCGCCTGTTCGCTATCGCTCGAGTCTATTTGGTGTTCGTTAATGAAAACAAATGGTTTTAATTCAGGACAATTTTTGATTAGCAAATCAAAATCATAGCGTGATCGATGTAGGTTCCTGGAATGTAAAGTTGTTTTCTCCGTAATTGCTTTAGACATTTTATTTTTAATTTCGATGCAAAGGTACGGTTTTCAAATTTGTTTCTAGCTTATACTTAGTTATTTGGGTATTAATTTATTGTAGTTTTTTTACAATACAGGTTTAAGAAATTGTAATGATTTTGTAAAACCGTTTTTATAGGTGATAAGGGTTTGGGAACGCTGATTAGACAAATTTATAAAATTATTTTAATTTCTTTAATCTATGTTCCTTTATGGTTTTACTAGTGTTTGTGCAAAAGGTAAAACATTTAAAACATTAAGTGAGTTAAGAAAGTTAAGAACATTGCAAACCTTTAATTTTCTTAAATGCCTAAATGGTTTAAGAAAAAAGAGTGTTCTTAATGTTTTCAGTAGAAACTATTTTATAAATTAATTAATCCATGCATTCCATTAGCAATAAATCGCCTTCCTGATGTTCGATAACCACCAAACCATCTTGAGCCACATGATTGCTGCTTCCGGTGCGATAACCAATAGTCAGGCTGTCATTTTTTAATGGATAAAATAGATTTTCAGAATGAATTCCGCTGACATGACCTATCGGAATTAACGAAATAGGTGTATTTGCGGTATACCATTTTTCGAATTTTCGAGGCAATAAAAAAACTTTAGAGTGGTCGTCTAAGATTACAATTTTCAATTTATTGCGGTAACGAACAATATTCGTCAGATTGGTAATGGTATGATCGGCTCTTCTTCCCGTTGCCCAGACCACATTTGCAGCAGGAATTTTTCGTTCAATTAAGTAATCGAATGCTTTTTCCAAATCGGTTTTGTCTTGGTCTGGCGTGTGTACAATTTCCAGTGGATATTGTTTTTCTTTATAATAATCAGGATCGAAATCGCGGTCGAAATCACCTAACAAAACATCTACTTTGATTCCCAATTCGATCACACGTTCGATTGCCGAATCCAGCACAATAACCAGCGGTGACCATTCGAGCAATTGTCCTAATAATTCAGGATTGCAGGCAGCGCCGTTAGCAATGATTAAAGCTGGTTCTTGATCGTCGCGAACAATGTGATGTGATGACAAAAGAATGTAGATTTAGGTTTGTGAGTTAGCAAATATAGTTAATTGTTTTTGAATGTTTTTTCGCTTTCCCCAACATTACTAAACCACAATTATTTGATTAAAATGAAAAAAATAGGCTTTGTTTTTTCTTTTTTGCTTGATCAAAAAAGAAACAAAAAAATCAAGTCTTGCACTTCCTCGTCGGTCAAATTAGTTTTCGAATGCTAAAAGAAAATAACTCGCTACGCTCAAACAGATTTTCTTTTTACACATTCTTCAAACATTTTACACTCGACTGCGAAAGTTAAGGACAATTTCCTAGATAAATATTTGAAATTTTATTGAATCACATAACGACGCATATCCGTTTCGCCTAAATAAAAATAGCCTAACGGATAATTTTGAGTATTGGTGATGTTTTTAATATTTCCTCTCACGGTTGCAGGCGGCGTTTGAAACGGACCTCCTGAACTACCAATAATTCCAATTAGAATATTCATGTAATTGTAATATTGTTTTGAAACGCCAAAATGTGTCAGCTCGATTATATCGCCCGCTTTTAAATCGTCGTTTTGAGATCGGCTTGAGTTTTCATTTCCTTGAAAAAAACGATCTTCGTCAGCATTATAACTCACCGTAGCTTCGTTTGAATATTCATAACGATACAAGTAATAGTTGTCTGCGTTGGCAGGATCATTATAGAAAGCTTTGATTTCGATATCTTTTCCTGTAAAGCCACCGTTATTGTTTTGCTCAATTCGGGTGATTGGAGCTAAGGACTGGAACGTTTCCGATCCAGTATACGTTTCGCCATCATGAATAATGGTTAGGGTATAATTTTCGCCAATTTCAGGATCGAAAGTCGTACAAACATATTCGCCTGTATTTGGAATTTCGGTGAAGTTGAAAACAGTATTTTCGCTATTAGTTATTGAGATGATTGCTCCCGTTACAATAGGAACTTCGGTTTCGTAATAACCAGTGGTGGTGCTTAATTTTATTTTTTGAGCATTTCCGGTACTGCCTTTTATCCATACAATAGACGCATCGATAACTAGTCTTGGAGGAGCACTGTCAAGGTCTACATTAATTACTTCTTCGCAACTGCTAAACAAACCGATAAAGAGTATTAATATGGGGAATAATATTTTTTTCATTGGAATATATTTTTTTTTCGAAAGAAAATTTAGAATTTAAAATTATAACTCACAGCAGGCACCATCCCAAAAATGGATGTTTTCACCGCTTCGTTCATCGCAGTATCTGTATTTTGTCTAAAAGCAATAGAAGCTGCATTCTGGCGGTTGTATAAATTGTAGATACTAAAAACCCATTCGCCTTGCCAGTTTCGGCCTTTGTTTTTACTAGGCGTTAAAGTAGCCGAAATGTCTAAATGATGATACGTTGGCAAACGATATCCGTTGCGCAAACCGTAGCTTGGAACAAACACGTCTCCATATCTGTATTTGTTGTCCGGATAAGTAACAGGTTGTCCGGATTGTAAGGTAAAATTAGCTCCAAAATCCCATTTGTCATTCAAATGATAGGCAGAAGTTATGGCTAAATTATGTGTTTTGTCATAAGCGGAATTGTACCATTTTCCGTAATTAATTCCAATTTCTTCAGGAGTTCGACCCGGAGTTTGCTGTTCAGATTTCGATAAGGTATAAGAAACCCAACCGTTTAAACGGCCTTCGTTTTTCTTTAGCATAAATTCTACACCATAAGAACGCATTCTTCCGTTTAGGATAACTTGTTCGATGGCTTCATTGGCAATCAAATCGGCGCCATCAATGTAGTCCATGCGGTTTTGGATTTTCTTGTAATAACTTTCTATTTCGATAGAATAATCGCCGTCATTGATGTTTTTAAAATAACCAATAGCCACCTGATCAGCAATTTGAGGTTTGATGTAATTATCACTTGGCATCCAAATGTCTAATGGAGTTGGCGAAGCAGTATTAGAAATCAATTGTAAATATTGTACCATGCGGTTGTAACTCGCCTTGATTGCCTGATTTTCTTCCAGTTGGTACGAAATTGAAAAACGCGGTTCGAAATTGTCGAAGCTTTTTATGGTTTTGTTTTTACCGTAATATTTGCTGCCTATTGGAGTGGCTTTTTCGTAAATCTGAAAATCTGAATTAAAGCTAACAGGATTATCGTTTTCATATAAATTGACTGTCGAATTTCCCATGCGAGAAAACATACTATAACGTACGCCGTAAGCAAGACTCAGTTTTTTAGATAATCTATTTTCGGCTTCAATGTAAAGTGAAGGCTCAAAGGCATATTTTCGATCCAATTGTTCCGCAATTATATTTGAATCTTCACTAGAGGGTTTAATTGTTCCCGGATTAAAATTGTAATAAAGAGCGTTCACTCCATAATTCAATTTGAAATTATCCGAAATATAATTTTTAAAATCATATTTGATATTGTAGTTTTTGATACCAGAATCCCAATTGAAACCTACAAAATCCAAATCCAATCCGTAATAATAATCGCTGTAGATTACCGAAAGATTTGAAAATAATTTATCAGAAAATAAATGATTCCAACGCAGGTTTAAAGTCGTATTCCCATAAATATTTGAAAAACTTTTATTGATAGCAAAAACATCACGACCAAAATAACCCGATAAATAAAGGTTGTTGTTGTCGTTAATTTTATAGCTCAATTTGGTATTCAAATCATAAAAATAAGCCGAGTTGTCTTTTTGTTCTTCGGATAATTTTAAAAATAAATGGGCATAAGAAGCTCTACCGCCAATTAAAAACGAACCTCTGTCTTTTACAATTGGTCCTTCGGCAAGCAAACGGCTTGAAATTAATCCAATTCCACCATTCATGTGGAAATCTTTACTGTTTCCATCTTTTTGATAAATATCTAAAACAGAAGAAGCTCTTCCTCCAAAACGAGCTGGAATTCCGCCTTTGTATAATTTTAAATCTTTGATTGCATCGGGATTAAAAACAGAGAAAAATCCAAAAACATGCGAAGAATTGTAAATAGTAGCTTCGTCTAAAAGAATTAAATTTTGGTCGGCACCACCACCACGAACGTTAAATCCTGATGCGCCTTCGCCAGCATTAGTAACACCTGGCAACAATAAAATCGATTTGATAACGTCTACTTCTCCTAAAACAACAGGCATTTTTTTAATAGCAGCAATAGAAAGTTTGTTTACGCTCATTTCGGGCGTTCGCGTATTCGCTCTTCCCTGATTGTCCTTAATGACTACTTCGTTTAGCATTTCGCCGTTTTCGGTAAGTGCTACATTCATTTTAGTGCTTTGGGTCAACGAAACGGTTTTTTGCACGTTTTGATAACCTATATAACTAATGTTTAGGGTTTGATTTCCTTTTGGAACACTTATCGAATAAAAGCCATATTCGTTAGTGGTTGTTCCAATTTTCAAATCAGGAAAATAGAGGTTTACACCAATTAAGGTTTCGTTATTTTTAGCATCAGTAATAATTCCGCTTAGGGTAAATTTATCCTGGGCAAAAGTGCTTAGGCTTATAAACAGAACAGTAAAAAGGAAAATGTATTTTTTTGTAATCATTTTACGATATTTGATTTGCAAATGTCAATTATTAGGATAGAAAAGCCAAGTCCACAACTGTTAATTAATGTTTAATATTGTGTATTAAAGCTTTTAATTGTTTCAATTAAATTTCAGAAACGCTTAAAACAGCTTCCGAATCCTGTTCGGGATGTTTTTTCAAATGTTGGTTTACACGACTGAGTAAGAAAATCGACAAAATAGAGATTCCAATTATGATAAACCCTAAGGTATTGTAATGCTCTAATGGACTAAAACTGTCTTTTTGTACCACAATTGTTCCAGCAAAGGCAGCCGCAATTCCACCAGAAATTTGTTGTAATGACGAATTAATACTCATAAATGCGCCTCGGTCTTCTTTGGCAGGAATAGAAGTAACTAAGGCTGTAGAAGGAACCATTCTGCTCATTACTCCCATCATCATTAAAACATTTACAATAGCAACTAACCAAAAAGGCGTTTCAGAAAGATTTGTGTAAACAGCAACTGTTAGAATAGTCCAAATGGAAGCAGCGGTAAAAATCTTGAATTTATCTATTTTGTCACTTAGTTTTCCAATGATTGGCATAATGATTAGTGTAGATAATCCTGCAATCATGAAAAGAAGTGGCAGTTGGTGTTCCGTAATTTTTAAATTATTAATAGCAAAAGCACTTCCGAAAGGCATTAGCATAAATCCTCCAACCGAAAGAATTGCAGTTGCAGCAAACCCGATGCGGTATTCTCGTTTTGAAATAGTATGTATCAGATGTTGAAAAGCGGAGTTTTTATTTGGTATAGCAAGATGTTCCGTTAGTGGTTTTAATTTTACTGCAATCAAAATAGCAATAATTACTGCCATTGCGGCAACCCATAAAAATGGTGCGTGCCAATCCCAGGCAGTGGCAATATAAAGTCCCAGCGGAATTCCGAATATCTGGCTTGCACCAAAAGCCATCTGGATAAAGCCCATTACGCGACCGCGTTGCTGCATCGAAAATAAATCGGTTACAATTGCCATAGATATTGACCCAATAACACCTCCAAACAATCCAGTGAAGATTCTGGCAGCTACCAATAATTCATAAGAATTAACGAGTCCGCAAAGAATGGTTCCTAAGATAAATCCAGTATAAAAGAACAGTAATAATTTCTTTCTGTCAAATTTATCAGCAAAACCAGCAGTAAGCAATCCAGAAATTCCGGCACTAAAAGCATAGGCAGAAACTACTAAACCAAAATGAGTGGGTTTTAGTTGCATACTTTTCATTAAAATATCTCCCAATGGTGACATGACCATAAAATCCAAAATCACTGTAAATTGGGTAATGGCTAAAATAAAAACAGCAAACTTTTGATAGGAAGTAAAAGGAACTGTTTGTTTTGTTGTGTTTTTCATTTGCTTATTCGCTTAATTCAGAACATTTAAAATCCTGTTCTGTTATTATCTTGATGATTTGTTCGGCTGTTAAAGACTGGCTTTCTATTCGCAATACCGAATCAATATCTTCCAAATCGATATTCCATCGCTCGATTTCATTATTGGAATTCAATACTTTGCTTATCACTTGTTTGTCTTTTTCAGTTTGGAGATTCGTTCCAAAAATGAAGAGGTTGTCAAAATTAGTTTCCATAAGTTAGAAATTTACGGTGTTAATGCTTTTATGACTAATTCAAATGTTTCATCAGTTATTTTTTTGTTGAGTTTAAAAGGACCTCCTCCAAAATTTTTTCCGTCTCTTTCAAAACGCAGTAAGGAGTATAACGGACCATAAGCCATGCTCCAGAAAACTTCTTTTGAAACAGGAATTAATTCTTTTTTTTCTACTGCATTATTAAAAAAAGTACCCATTGTAATCTTGAATTCTTGTAAGCTTTCTTCTAATATGTATTCGCCATAACTAGAGTGGGTAAGTAGTTCCCAGCAATTGACTTCTAAGGGGAATTTTTGTGTAAAATGAGTTCTGTTTTCCCATTGTTTGTGCAAGCCTTCTCTAAAAGGCATTGTAGGGGAGAAATCTTTAGACATTTTATCAAAGAAGTTTTTTCCAATTTCAATCCCAATTTTCTTGATCAAATCGTCTTTGTCAGAGTAATAAATGTATAAAGTAGCTACTGAAATTTTACTTTCTTTAGCCAACCGATTCATGCTAAAACCTTCGATTCCTTTTTCTACAAGTAATTCTATGGCTTTTTGTTTTACGATTTCTTCTTTATTACTGTCTCTTGTTCTCATTTGTTTTTTTATTACGTGTCAAAAGTATAAATTATAAATGAATGTTCGTTTATTTATGAAAAAATAATTTTCGGATGAGAGCAAAAAAAAAAGACAACCCTTTCGAGTTGTCTTTAGTTTATGAATTAGAATAAAATTAAGCTAATACAGAAATTTTATCTAAAATTGCGTTTAAAGTTGTACTTGGACGCATGGCTTTGCTTACTAAAGCAGGATTTGGTTGGTAGTAACCGCCAATTTCCTGAGCTTTTCCTTGAGCACCAATTAATTCAGCATCAATTTTAGCTTCGTTTTCAGTCAATTCTTTTGCAATTGGAGCAAAAATAGCTTGCAAGTCAGCATCTTTAGTTTGAGCTGCTAAAGCCTGAGCCCAGTATAAAGCTAAGTAAAAGTGAGAACCACGGTTGTCAATTTGACCTACTCTTCTAGCTGGAGATTTGTCATTTTGCAAGAAAGCATCGTTAGCCTGGTCTAAAGTTTCAGATAAAACAATTGCTTTTTCATTGTTCAAACTTTGTCCTAAATGCTCTAATGAAGCACCTAAAGCTAAAAATTCTCCTAATGAATCCCAACGTAAATATCCTTCTTGTGTAAATTGCTCTACGTGTTTAGGAGCTGATCCACCTGCACCAGTTTCGAACAATCCACCACCATTCATTAATGGAACGATAGATAACATTTTAGCAGAAGTACCTACTTCTAAAATTGGGAATAAATCAGTAAGGTAATCACGTAATACGTTTCCAGTTACTGAGATAGTATCTAATCCTTTGATGATTCTTTCTAATGTGAATTCAGTTGCAGCAATTGGGTTTAAGATACGAATATCTAATCCGGCTGTATCGTAATCTTTTAAGTATAAGTTTACTTTTTCGATTAATTGTCTGTCGTGTGCTCTGTTTTCGTCTAACCAGAAAACTGCAGGAGTATCAGACAAACGTGCTCTGTTTACAGCTAGTTTTACCCAGTCCTGAATAGGAGCATCTTTCGCTTGACACATTCTGAAAATGTCATTTGCTTCAACTGCTTGTTCCATTAAAACGTTTCCGTTTACATCTACTACACGAACAACTCCGTTAGCTGAGATTTGGAAAGTTTTGTCATGAGAACCATATTCTTCAGCTTTTTGAGCCATTAAACCTACGTTAGGAACAGATCCCATTGTAGTTGGGTCAAAAGCACCATTCTTTTTACAAAAATCAATTGTAGTAGTATATACACCAGCGTAAGAACGGTCTGGAATAATTGCGATTGTATCTTGTTGTTTTCCTTCTTTGTTCCACATTTGACCAGAAGTACGAATCATTGCTGGCATAGAAGCATCAACAATTACATCTGAAGGAACGTGAAGGTTAGTAATTCCTTTTTCAGAATTTACCATTGCTAAAGCAGGACCATTTGCAATTGCTTGATCAATAGCAGCTTTTACTTCAGCTTCTTGTGCGTTTCCAGCAATTTTTGCATAAACATCACCTAAACCATTTTTAGTATTTACTCCTAATTCAGCAAATAAAGCAGCATATTTTTCGAAAACATCTTTGAAATATACTTCCACGATAGCACCAAAGATAATTGGGTCAGAAACCTTCATCATTGTTGCTTTTAAGTGAACAGAAAGTAAAACTCCTTTTGCTTTAGCTTCTGCAATTGTTTTAGCAACAAAAGATTTTAAAGCGTTTAGGTGCATTACTGAGCTATCAATAATTTCACCTGCTTTTAATGGAGTACTTGCTTTAAGAACAGTAGTTGTTCCGTCTTGCCCAACAAATTCGATTTTTACATCAGTAGCTTCAGCTACAGTAAGTGATTGCTCACTTCCGTAAAAATCACCGCTTTCCATAGAAGCAACTGCTGTTTTAGAATCAGCAGACCAGGCTCCCATTGAATGTGGATTTACTTTTGCGTAATTTTTTACTGCTTTTGGAGCTCTACGATCAGAGTTTCCTTCACGTAAAACTGGGTTTACAGCTGAACCTAATATTTTAGCATATTTAGCTTTAATTTCCTTTTCAGCATCATTTTGTGGATCTTCAGGATAATTTGGAACCTTGTATCCATGTGCTTGTAATTCAGCAATAGCTCCTTTTAATTGAGGAACAGATGCAGAAACGTTTGGTAACTTGATAATGTTTGCTTCTGGAGCAGTAGCTAGTTTTCCTAATTCAGCCAAAGAATCTTTTACTCTTTGCTCCTCAGTTAAAAACTCAGGGAAATTGGCAAGGATACGAGCAGCAACAGAAATATCTTCTGTTTCAATTTCGATTCCTGCAGTTGCAGTAAAAGCCTCAACAATAGGTAAAAACGAATAAGTAGCTAACAAAGGTGCTTCGTCAGTTAATGTGTAAACAATCTTTGATTTTTGTGTCATTTTTTTAATTTTATAATCGTAATCCTTCAAAAAAGAATATGAAATGTATTGTTTGCTTTAAAAAAAGCAGTGCAAAGATATGTAAATCAGACTAAAATACCGTCTGGTTTGTTATAGAAATAAGCGAATTATGGGATAACTAACTACAAGGCTTTAAAATGTTATTTTTTTTAAAGAATGCCTGTTTCTTTGAGGATGCTGTTTTTGATTTGGTTATAATGCAAAAAAAAGTCCCAACATTGTTGGGACTTTTATGATAAAGAGACAATAAATTATCTTCTTTTGTCTTTGATTTTTGCTTTCTTACCAGTAAGTTCTCTGAAGTAGAAAATTCTAGCTCTACGTACAGCACCTTTCTTGTTGATTTCAATTTTTTGTAAAGCTGGCAAGTTAACAGGGAAGATACGCTCAACACCTACTGCACCAGACATTTTACGAATTGTAAAAGTTTCAGTACTTCCAGTACCTCTTCTTTGAATTACAACTCCTTTAAAGAACTGAGTTCTTGTTTTTTCACCCTCTTTAATTTCGTAGTAAACTGTAATTGTATCTCCAGCTCCGAATTCAGGGAAATCTTTTCTTGTAACAAATTCGCTATTAACGAAATCTACTAAATTTGCCATTTTAATTGCTAATTATGGTTTTTAAATCTAACCAACATTCACGGGTATCGCCAGAGGTTAATTAAATGTGGGCGCGAAATTACAACTTTTGTTTTAAATTACAAATTTTATTTTAAGTATTCAGTGATTAGTTTTTAGTGGTCAGTTAGTTAAGTTGGCCAAAAAAAGAATGAATCATTACATAATCTTTCTTTTCGATAAGACTGAATACTGCAAACTACTCTTCAAGTAAATCAGGTCGTCTGTTTTTAGTGTGTTCAAATGCCATGTCTTCACGCCATTTGTCAATTTTTGCAAAATTTCCGCTGGTTAAAATTTCGGGAACTTTCCATCCTTTGTAATCGGCAGGTCTTGTATATATAGGTCCTGATAATAATCCGTCTTGAAAACTATCTGTCAAAGCTGAGGTTTCGTCACTCAAAACTCCCGGAATCAATCGGATTAATGCGTCTGATAAAACCAAAGCACCTAATTCGCCTCCGCTTAAAACATAATCACCAATCGATATTTCTTTGGTAATAAAATTATCACGCACTCTTTGATCTACTCCTTTATAATGTCCGCACAAAATAATTATGTTTTCATACATAGACATCGTATTGGCCATTTTTTGGTTCAAAGTTTCTCCGTCTGGCGACATATAAATAATTTCGTCGTAGCTTCTTTCACTTTTTAAATGTGTAATGCAAGCATCAATCGGTTGGACTGTCATTACCATTCCTGCACCACCGCCATAAGGATAATCATCTACACTTTTTTGTCGGTTAGTGGTATAATCACGTAAATTATGAAAATGAACTTCCACTAAGCCTTTGTCGATGGCACGTTTCATAATCGAAGCTTCAAAAGGGCTTCGTAATAATTCTGGGAGAACGGTAATAATGTCAATTCGCATGATAATCTTCCAATAGTTAGGCTGCAAAGATACAATTTGCAACTGTTTTTAGAAGACATTCTTTTACGTTGATTTAATTTTCGAATGAGAAGCTGAATTCAAAGAAATTGTAAAGTTTCGCAAATAGTTTCCCGTTGCCCATTCTTTATGGTTAAATTTACAGTTCCCCAAAATATTTAAAAACAACAAAGATGAAATTACAGTTATCCATCAGTCTCTTTTTAATGAGCTTGTTTTCTTTTGCACAACAAGCACAATTGAAACAATTAGATATTAATTTGAAAAATTATAATTATCCTTATCCGGTACATTTTATCCATTTATCGGTACAACAGCAGGAATTGAAAATGGGTTATATGGATGTAAAACCCGATAATTATAATGGAAAAAATATTATGCTACTGCATGGTAAAAATTTCAATGGCGCTTATTGGAAAACCACTATTGCCGCATTGACAAAACAGGGATTTCGTGTTATTGTTCCAGACCAGATAGGTTTTGGAAAATCGGATAAACCCTTGCGTTTTCAGTATAGTTTCCAGCAATTGGCAGAAAATACAAAACGTATTTTGGATACTTTAGGAATTCAAAAAACAGCTGTTTTAGGACATTCGATGGGAGGAATGCTGGCTACACGCTTTGCTTTAATGTATCCGGAAACAGTAGAAAAATTAATTCTCGAAAATCCGATTGGTTTAGAAGACTGGAAATTAAAAGTGCCTTATAAAAGTGTCGATTGGTGGTATGAAAGTGAGATGAATCAGAATTATGATAAAATAAAAAAATACCAATTAGAGAGTTATTATGATGGAAAATGGAAACCAGAATACGATGAATGGGTGAATCTATTAGCGGGTTGGACACTGAATCCTGATTTTAAAAGATATGCCTGGAATGCGGCTTTGACTTATGATATGATTTTTAATCAGCCTGTAGTGTATGAGTTTCAAAATGTAAAATGTCCTACCTTATTAATTATTGGAACAAGAGACAAGACCGCTTTAGGAAAGCCATTAGTAAGTGAATCAGTTCGAAAAACGATGGGTTTGTATGAAAATTTAGGAAAAGAAACCCAGCGAAAAATCTCAGGTTCTAAATTAGTAGAAATTCCAAATATAGGTCACATGCCTCACATTGAGAGTTTTGATTTGTTTATAAAACCTTTAATTGATTTTTTATAAATAAATAATTTTTAAGATCAGCAAAATGATATTTTTTTATTTATTGAAATCATTGTTTGAAGTTTAAAAACTCAATCTTATGTTCCTGCCTATTACTTTTTATTATTACTAATTTTATACTCTAAAATAAATAACTTCATGATACAAATCTTCCCCAAATTGATTGTAATGAGCTCTGTTTTTATGATGGCTTTATTACAAACACAAAAAATAAATGCACAAAATAATTCTACTAAAATGACAAATCCACTTTTGCAAGAAAGCAAATTACAGTATCAGGCCCCAGTTTTTGATCAAATTAAAGACGAGCATTTTAAACCAGCATTCGAATATGGTTTGAAAATTCAGAACGAAGAAATTGATAAAATAGTTAACAATCCAGCTAAACCAAGTTTTCAAAATACAGTATTAGCACTGGAGATAAGCGGAGCTGATTTGAATAGAGCCAGGGCAATCTTTAGTAATTTGGCAGTTTCAAATACTAATCCAACCTTACAAGCTATTGAAGAAGAATATGCTCCAATATTTTCTGCTCATAATGATAAAATATTTTTGAATAGTAAACTCTACAATCGAATTAAAGCATTAGACTTAAAATTGCTAAAAGGAGAGGATAAAGTATTGACCGAATATTATTTGCAGGAATTTGAATTAGCGGGTGCCAATTTATCTGCTGTGGATAAAGATAAAATGAAAAAAATCAATGGAGAATTAGCAACTTTAGGGACTTTATTCAATAACAAATTGTTACTAGCTAGAAAAAATGGAGCTGTTTTATTTGATAACGTGCAAGAATTAGATGGATTAAGTGCCGATGAAATTGCTGCTGCAAAAACAAAAGCTACCGAAGCCGGACAAGATGGGAAATATTTAATCGCTTTATTTAATACTACCCAACAACCATTGTTAGGAAGTCTCAAGAATAGAGCAACACGTGAAAAAATATTTAAGGCATCACAATATCGTGCAGAAAAAGGCGATGAAGGAGATACTCGTGAGGTGATCGAAAAAGCAGCAAAATTGCGTTTGCAAAAAGCCCAATTAATGGGGAAGAAAAGTTTTGCAGAATGGAAATTGCAAAACCAAATGGCAAAAACACCAGCTCCAGCAATCGATTTGTTAGCTAAAATTGCAACTCCAGCTGTGGCGAAAGCTAAAGTTGAAGCTAAGGAAATTCAGGATTTAATCGATTCTCAAAACGGAGGATTTAAGCTAGAACCCTGGGATTGGGATTTTTATTCGGAACAAGTTCGAAAAGCAAAATATGATTTAGATCAAAGCCAAATAAAACCTTATTTTGAATTGACTACGGTTTTAGAAAAAGGAGTGTTTTTTGCAGCCAAAAAAATGTACGGAATTTCATTTGTAGAGCGTCATGATTTGCCAGTATATGATCCAGATGTTAAGGTATATGAAGTGTTTGATGAGAATAAAAAATCTATTGGAATCTACTATTTGGATTTCTATACTAGAGACAATAAAAAAGGTGGTGCCTGGATGAATAATTTTGTCAACCAGTCTTTTTATTTAAAGCAAAAGCCTGTGATTGTAAATGTTTATAATTTCTCAAAACCTGTAGATGGAAATCCTTCTTTAATTAGTTCTGACGATGTAATAACCCTGTTCCATGAATTTGGGCATACCTTGCATGGTTTGTTTGCTAGTCAACAATATGTTTCGATTTCAGGAACTTCTGTGCCAAGGGATTTTGTAGAATTTCCATCTCAAATTAATGAGCATGCCGCTTTAGACCCCGAAGTTTTAAAGAATTACGCTATTCATTACCAAACTAAAGAAGCTATTCCACAAGAATTAGTGGATAAGATTAAAAAGGCTGAGACCTTTAATAAAGGGTATGAAGTAACGGAGATTTTAGCCGCTTCTATATTAGATATGGCTTGGCATACGGTAGAAAACGAGTCTGATTTTAAACCTACTTTACTATTCGAAAAAGAAGCATTACAAAAATACGGTTTGTTAGTTAAAGAAGTTCCTCCAAGATACCATTCTTCTTACTTCCAGCATATTTGGGGTGGAGACGGCTATTCAGCAGGCTATTATGCTTACACCTGGTCTAAAACTTTAGATTATAATGCGTATGACTGGATGATGGCTAATGGCGGAATTACCAGAGCCAATTGTGATAGATTTAAAAAATATATTTTATCCGTTGGTAATAGTGTTGATTTAAATAAAGCATTTAAAGAATTTATCGGACATGATATGCAAATAGAACCCTATTTGAAAAATGCAGGATTAACACAGGAAAAATAAAATTTTTAGAATTAAAAAAGAACAAAATCTTTTTTTAGTCAACATTTCAATAAACCAATAGCTGAAAACTAAAATGAGAATTCAAATTTATGCTTTGTATTTTTTATTGATTATTGAATTTGATTGGTTTAGAATGTAATTTGTTTTATTTAAAGAAAAGTAAATAATTTTTATTTGGTATTAGTATTTTTGCAAAATGAATTTATCTCAAAAAAATGTCCTTTTTATGGCGGTAGCCACAGGACTAATAGTGGCTAATTTATATTATTGCCAACCTTTAATTGTTCTCATTGCTAATGAATTTAATATTCCTCATGCTGATGCCGGAACAATAACGTATCTAACCCAGGCAGGTTATGCAATTGGATTGTTTTTTATGGTGCCTTTAGGAGATAAAATTGAACGAAAAAGCCAAATTTTAATCACCACTTTTGCTACTGTAATTGCCTTGATTATTGCTGCTACGGCACAGAGTTTCTTGATTTTAGAAATTGCTTCTCTTTTAATAGGGATTACTTCTATTGTACCGCAACTTATTTTACCGCTGGCTGCTTCGTTGAGTAAGCCAGAGCAAAGAGGAAAAGTTGTGGGAACAATTATGAGTGGTTTACTAGTAGGAATTTTATTGTCTCGAACCTTAAGCGGCTTTATTGGAGAAGTATTAGGATGGCGTGCTATGTTCTGGATTGCTTCTGTATTGTGTTTGCTGTTGTTTTTTATTATTCAAAAACAATTTCCTTATAACAAACCTGAATTTAAAGGTTCTTATGGACAGTTGATTTCTTCTCTTTTTAGCTTAATTAAAGAACAACCGCTATTGCGCGAAGCTACTTTAATCAATGTATTTTCTTTTGCTCAGTTTGGTGCTTTTTGGACCACTATGGTTTTGTTGCTTTCAGCAGACCCCTTTTCTTTTAATAGTGCTACTATTGGTCTTTTTGGAATTGTAGGTGCTTCGGGAGCTTTGGCAGCACCTTTAGTGGGTAAATTAGGAGATAAAGGTGGTTCCCGTATTGCTGTTGGTTACGGCTGTGCATTTATTGCGCTGAGTTTTATGATCTTTTATTTTTCAGCGCAAAGTGTTATTGGTGTAATCATCGGAATTGTTTTGATTGATATTGGTTTACAAGGAGTACATATTTCGAATCAAACCCGGGTGTATTCGATACTGCCTGAAGCCAGAAACAGAATGAATACTGTTTTTATGTCTTTTAGCTTTTTAGGAACTGCTGCTGGTTCAGCTTATGGTTTGTTTTTATGGGAACTGGGCGGATGGCATGCTGTAACTTTAGGATGTTTGCTTTTATCGGCCTTGGCTTTTATTGTTTATGGTTCAACCTATAAATCCAGACGGAAAGCATTAGAAAGCACTAAAGGATAAAAAATTAATTTGTAAATTTGTGCTTCAATAAAAAATTAAAAAAATGGAAAACGGAATATACGCTAAATTCAATACCTCAAAAGGGGCTGTTTTAGTAAAATTAACTCACGATTTAACACCAGGAACTGTTGGTAACTTTATAGCATTAGCTGAAGGAAATCTTGAAAATAAGGTAAAGCCTCAAGGGACTAAATATTATGATGGATTGAATTTTCACAGAGTTATTCCTGATTTTATGATTCAGGGAGGTTGTCCTCTAGGTTCAGGAACAGGAGATCCAGGGTATAAATTTGATGATGAGTTTCATCCAAGTTTAAAACATGATAGACCAGGAGTTTTGGCTATGGCTAATTCAGGTCCTGGAACAAATGGTTCTCAATTTTACATCACTCATGTACCAACTTCTTGGTTAGACGGTAAACATACTGTTTTTGGCCATGTAGTAGAAGGTCAGGATGTAGTGGATGCAGTTGCTCAAGGAGATGCTTTAGAAACTTTAGAAATTATTAGAGTAGGAGAAGAGGCTCAAAAATGGAATGCAGTTGAAGCTTTCCGTTCATTTGAAGGAAACCGTAAAAAACGTTTAGAAGCTGAAAAAAATGCTGCTGAAGAAGCAATGGAAAAATTAGCTGCTGGATTTGAAAAAACAGAAAGTGGTTTGCGTTACCAGTTCATCCAAAGAGGTGAGGGTAAAAAAGCAGAAAACGGAAAAACAGTTTCGGTACATTACACTGGACAATTACCTGACGGAAAAGTTTTTGATAGCTCTTACCCACGTAAAAAACCAATCGAATTTCCATTAGGAAGAGGAAATGTTATTGAAGGATGGGACGAAGGTATTGCTTTGTTACAAGTAGGAGATAAAGCTCGTTTTGTAATTCCATCTCATTTAGGATACGGATCTCGTGGTGCCGGAGGAGTTATTCCACCAAATGCGACTTTGATTTTTGACGTTGAATTAATGGACGTTAAATAGTTTTAATAGTCATTGATCGATTGATCATTTTGATATAAAATTAGAATCCCAAAACGAAAGTTTTGGGATTTTTTGTATACATCTATTATAACCATATAAGTTTTAATTGTCTGATAATATTTTTATTGAGTGAATAAAATAGCGTTTTTAGAACCCAAAAGTTATTAAATGTGAATTAATATTTGTTTTAGCTACAACAAGCATTGATTTAGCTACATTCAGATTTTAGATTCTGATCAATTTTGTATTGTAATAATTAATCAATTAAAAACAATCAAAATGGATACACAAAAAGTATGGTTCGTTACAGGAGCTTCAAAAGGTTTAGGCTTAATATTAGTAAAAAGATTATTGGCAGAAGGATATTCTGTTGCAGCAACTTCTAGGAGTATTATTGAACTACAGAAAGTAATCAGCGAAGAAAATTCAAGATTTTTGCCTTTGGAAGTTGATCTTATCAATGAGAATTCTGTTGCAGAAGCTATTTCAAAAACAGTCGATAAATTTGGGCATTTGGATGCTGTGGTAAACAACGCAGGTTACGGACAAATAGGAACTTTGGAGGAAATATCAGATCTTGAAAGTCGTCAAAACTTTGATACTAATGTCTTTGGTTCGCTAAATATTATTAGAAAAGCAATGCCTTACTTAAGAGCACAAAAAAGCGGTTCAATTATTAATATTGCTTCGATTGGTGGGCTTACTGGAGAATTTGCAGGTTGGGGAATTTATTGTGCGACGAAGTTTGCAGTGGTAGGTTTTACAGAAGCTTTGGCAGCAGAAGTAAAGGAGTTTGGAGTAAATGCAACCGTAGTTTATCCAGGATATTTCCGTACTGATTTTTTGACAGGAGGCTCACTACGAATTCCAAAAACTGAAATTGAAGAATACACAGCAGCAAGACAACTTCAGACTGCACACGAAAAAGATATCAACGGAAATCAGCCTGGAGATCCTGATAAAGCAGCTTTGGCAATGATAGAATTGGTAGAAATGGAAAAACCACCTGTACATTTAGTTTTAGGTTCTGACGCTTTTCAAATTGCTGGAAACAAATTGAATGCACTTCTAAGTGAGATTTCAGATTTTAAAACATTGAGTACTTCTACAGACTTTTAATTATTAAATTTGTAAAGGCAGCAGTTCTTTGTTGTTGCCTTTAATTTTTTAAGTTATGAATAACAGAAAATTATACACGGTAGATACGATTTCTGAGTTTCATAGAATTTCGGGATTACCAAAACCTCAGCACCCGCTAATCAGTCTTGTGGATTACAGTTTGGTGGAATACCAAATTGAAGAATCCGAGATTAGTTGGATTCAGGATTTGTATTTTATGGGTTTCAAAAGAGATATTCAAGGAAAACTTCATTACGGACAGAGTCAGTATGATTTTGATGAAGGTTTGATGTGTTTTATTGCGCCAAGACAATTGGTAAAAATGATTATCAGTAAATCAGATGTGAAACCTTCTGGTTATCTTTTAGCCTTTCATCCTGATTTTATTTGGAATACGTCTCTAGCAAAAACCATCAACAATTATAAATTCTTTGGTTATGATGTGAACGAAGCTTTATTCCTTTCTGAAAAAGAAGAACAAACTTTGATTGAACTTTTTAAGGGGATTGAAAAAGAATATCAGTCAGGGATTGACCAGTTTACACAAAATATTATCATTTCTCAAATCGAGGTGATTTTAAATTATTGTGAAAGATTTTATCAAAGACAATTTATTACAAGGAAAAAGAGTAATCATCAGATTTTAGACAAATTAGAAAAGATTCTTGAAAACTATTTTAATGATAATGTAATTAATAAAGGTTTGCCAACTGCCAATTATATTGCTGAAAAACTTAGTATCTCAACTAATTACCTAGGCAGTTTATTAAAATCTTTAACTGGACAAACTACACAACAACACATCCACGAAAAGCTGATTGAAAAAGCAAAAGAAAAACTCTCTACTACGAATCTTTCAGTAAGCGAAATAGCTTACGAATTAGGTTTTGAGCATTCTCAGTCATTCAGTAAATTATTTAAAGCTAAAACTGAAATTTCACCTTTAGAATTTAGAAAATCTTTTAATTGATTTATTGGTAGAAAGTATATTTTTGATATAAAAAAACACCTTCAAAATAGGAGGTGTTCAAAATAATAATTTAGGTATTTTTAGAATTATTTACAGCAATTACTTTTAGGGTCTTAATTCCAGATGGTAATTGCCATTCTACTTCGTCATTTTCTTTAAAGCCAATTACAGCAACACATAAAGGTGCTAAAATAGAAATCTTACCTTCTTTAAGATTCGATTGCGAAGGCATAACAATTTGTATACTCATTTGTTTTTGAGTCTTTACATCTTCAATTACAACATGCGAATTAATTCGAATGATACTTTCGTCTAAAATATTTTCTTCATTAATAATAGCACGATCTAATTCTTGTGTTAGCAATGCAATTTCACGAATGTTACTACTGTCTTTGGCTTTTTTTGTTAATTCACGCAGTATGTTGTAATCTGTAATTGTTAAAATTGGAGTGGGTTTCATAATATTTAAATTTAAAAGTTATTTATAAAATAAAATCTCTTATCTCAGTTGCTAAAATTGTTTTAGCCCATGAGATAAAAAATAGTGAAAGAATAATTTGACTGGTTAATTCCAATCAAACAAAAAATGTAATTAAAGAAATGAATCCTCCGCCTCGAAGAAAAATGGAATGGAGCGGAGGTCTAATTGATAAAGGCTTTGTTATGAGGAAAAAATGCAACAACGATTTGCTTTCTTGAAGAAGAAAACAAAAAAGAAGGTGTCGATGCAAGTTGAATAGTGGTCATAAATAATGCTTTACCTGAAACAAAGTTAGTTAAAGATTTATACTTTATGCTGTTATTTCCATTTAATATTACAGCCAATGCTTGGTTTTTGCTCAGGATTTATAGTTCTGTTGTACAAAATTCCATCAATTGCACCACGCAAATCGCTTCCGCTTAAAGGAATTCCGTTTGCAGGGCGGCTATCATCCAGTTGTCCGCGATAGACTAATTTATCCTGATTGTCGAATAAATAAAAATCTGGTGTGCAGGCAGCATCATAGGCTTTTGCCACTTCTTGTGTGATGTCAAATAAATAAGGGAATTCAAAGTTGTTTTCGAATGCAAATTCCGTCATCAACTCAGGAGAATCTTGCGGATATTTCACGACATCATTACTTGAAATAGCAATAATCCCAATTCCCTGAACCCTGTAATCATTAGCAATTCGAATAATTTCATCTAATACATGATGTACAAAAGGACAATGATTGCATATAAAAAAGACTAATGTACCTTTTTCTCCTTTTAAGTCCGCAAAAGTAAAATAATGGGTATTAGATGTAGTATCTTTTAAATAAAACTCAGGAGCTGTAGTTCCTAATTCAAGCATGTTAGATGGAGTGCGTGCCATTGTTTTTTTGTTTAGAGTTTAAAGTTACTAAAATAGATGGCTATTTAAAAAGTAAAAACTAATTTTGAGTATTATAATAATTTTCAACCTAATTATGGATAATAATTTAACCTGGACTGAATTTGAAAAAGTAGCCATGCATGTGGGAACAATAATAAATGTTGCCGATTTTCCTGAAGCAAGAAAGCCTGCATTTCAACTTACTATTGATTTTGGTGAAGCCATCGGAATCAGAAAAACTTCAGCACAAATTACTAAAAGGTATACTAAAGAATCGCTTTTAAATAGACAAATTGTTGCAGTTGTGAATTTTCCAAAAAAACAAATTGGAAAATTCATGAGCGAATGTCTAGTTTTAGGTGCAGTAGGTCAGGAAGGCGATGTTATCCTGTTAGCTCCCGATTTTAGAATTGAAAATGGTTTACGAATAGGATAACACCTCTTTTTATTATTTTTCTATAGGCAAATCATGATCTTGTCCCCATTCTGTCCAGGAACCGTCATAAACTGCTTTTGGAGCATCAGAAGCAACCAATTCGTATGCAATTAAATCAATACAAGCTGTAATTCCTGAGCCACAGGAAAAGTATAAGGGTTGGTCTTGCAATGGCAAAATTTTCTCTAATTCCTCTTTAGATAAATATTTCCCCTCTTTCAACACTTTCGAAAAAGGAAGATTTACAGCTCCGGGAATATGTCCGCTTCTTAAGCCTTCTCTGGGTTCTTCGGTTTCGGCATGAAAACGATCTGCTGAACGCGCATCAACAACTACTGCTTTTTTAGAACTGATATTCTCTAAGATTTGCTCTTTGTTTTTAAACATTTCAGGTTTGAAATGAGCTTCAAAATTTCCTTCTGAATAGCTTTTTCCCGTTACTTTTTCTGTTGGTAAATTTTCTTCCATCCAGGCAGGAAATCCACCATCCAGTACCCAAACATTTTCATGTCCCATACTTTTAAATAAATACCAGGCTCTTGGGCTGGAATAAATTCCTTTAGTATCATAAACCACAATTTTACTGTTTTTGTTGATGCCTAATTTTCGGGCTTCGGCAGCAAATGCTTCTGGTTTTGGTAATGTATTAGGAAGAGAATTTGAAGTGTCGCTGAACTTATTTTTAATATCAAAAGTGCGTGCACCAATGATTTGTTCATCATGAGGCGGAGTATCTAAAACAGCATCCAGAATAATTAATTCAGGATCTTGAAGGTTTTCTTTAAGCCAGTTTACGGATACAATGGGCGTTTTTATATTCATATTCTTGTTTATTTTAAATTTGTACGGAATGACTAAGATACAAAATCTATAAAGCTATTTGGCTTGTAATAATTTAATAAAATAAGTTTTATTGATTTGTGAATGAAAATATTTAAACCATTAAGAAATTTAGATTTGTAATGTTCTTAACTTTCTTAATGGTAAAAAACTAATATTTACAGTGAACCATAAAATAAAAGAGTCCAAAAATCAGTTGACTTTTGGACTCTTTTTATTTGGTTTTATTGTGAGATATTAAATATCGTCAAAATCAATATCGGTAAAACTAGATATTCCAGGAATAGCATCTTCACTTACTCTTTCAGTAGCATATTCTTTTTTGAAATCTTTTTGATGTCTTTCAGAGATTACTTCTTCTCCTTTGTGGTTTAAAACATAAGACGTCATTTCGCCTAAAATTTCAGTAAAAGCAGTAAAATCTTCTTTGTATAAATATATTTTATGTTTCTTGAAGTGAAATGAACCATCTTCTTCAGTGAATTTTTTACTTTCGGTAATGGTAATATAATAATCATCCGCTTTTGTAGCTCTCACATCGAAGAAGTAGGTTCTTCGTCCTGCACGTAAAACTTTAGAAAAGATTTCTTCTTTTTCTAACATGTCATTTTCTCTCATAATCCGTTCTATACAATAATATGGTTGTTAATTGAACCCAAAAATGATAAAAATATATGTATTAAGCAAGGTTTAAAGTAATTCTTTTTCAGAAAGTTGTTTTAAATAAAGCGATGCGTAATACCCCTCTTGATTTATTAACTGGTTATGAGAACCTTGTTGGATGATTTTTCCATCTTCGAGAATTATAATTTTATCAGCGTTCTTAGCCGATGAAACTCTATGACTCACAATAATAGTGGTTTTGTCTCTACAAATAGCGTGTAGGTTGTTTAAAATAGCTTCCTCGGTTTCAGTGTCCACAGCTGATAAACAGTCGTCAAACAGCAAAATAGGAGGGTTTTTAATAATGGCTCTGGCTATAGAAACTCGTTGTTTTTGTCCGCCGGAAAGTGTAATTCCTCTTTCGCCCAGGATAGTGTCGTATTGTTTATTAAAACCCATAATATTGTCATGAACCACAGCATTTTTGGCTGCAGCCATTACTTCCTCAATTTCGGCATCTTCTTTACCAAATCGGATGTTGTTTTTAATGCTGTCAGAAAATAAAAAGGCATCCTGAGGAACAATTCCGATGCTGTTTCTTAAATCAAATAAGTTCAAACGGCTAATTTCTTTCTGATCAATTTTGATCGCTCCATCGGTTACATCATACATTCTTGAAATTAAAGATAAAATGGTCGATTTTCCAGAACCTGTTTTTCCTAGAATAGCAAGTGTTTCTCCTTTGTTTACAGTAAACGTAATGTTTTTAAGCGCTGTAATATTAGTATCTTCATATGTGTAACTCACGTCCTCAAAAGAAATAGCGCCTTCTATAATTGATTTTTCAGGATTGTTATTCTTGATTTCAGGTTTTATTTTCAAAAATTCGTTTAGCCTTTTTTGAGAAGCTTCGGCTTCCTGAACCATTGATGAAACCCAGCCTAAAGAAGCCACGGGCCAGGTAAGCATGTTGACATACAAAATAAATTCGGCAATAGTTCCAATGCTTTTTATAGTGCCATCAATGTACATTAATCCACCAAAATAGATGACAACCAGGTTACTAATTCCGATAAGTGCCAACATTAAAGGACCAAATAACGATTGTACTTTGGCTAAATCCAAACTTTTGCTTTTGCTTTCTAAAGCTAAGGCATGCATGTTATCCTGATGTTGGTTTTCTAAAGAATAGGCTTTTATGACACGGACTCCCGAAAAAATTTCTTGTGTAAAACTCGAAACCTTAGATAAATATTGCTGAAAAGTAGTGCTTCGGATATTAATTTCGGTACTTAATTTAAAAATAGCATAAGACAATATCGGTAATGGTAAAATAGTGTATAAAGTAAGCAGTGGCGATACTCTGTACATAAAAATAATTACGATAGCAAAACGAATAACGGTGTTAATGGTGTACATAACCGCAGGTCCTACATACATTCGAACTTTAGAAACATCTTCGCTAATACGATTCATTAAATCTCCCGTTCTGTTTTTTTTGTAGAAATTTTGAGAAAGGTTTTCGTATTGCTTAAAAATTTCATTTTTCAAATCAAACTCAACATGGCGCGACATTACAATCAGGGTTTGGCGCATTAAAAAGGTCAAAAACCCCGCAATAATTGTTGTAGCAATAATGAGCAGAATATTATAAGTCAGCTGCTCCTTAACAAACGAAATGGATACATTTTCGCTTTTAGCATACGATTCAATTGAAGCAAAAGATTTACTAATTAATTTAGGCGTAAAAAGAGAAAATATTTGTGCAACTATAGTAAATACAATCCCCAGGATAAAACGGTATTTGTATTTGATAAAATATTTATTGAGATAGAGTAATTCTTTCATTTCGAAATGATGCTGTATTTTATAAATAACAAAGATATAGCTTTAAAAGTAATAATGCTTAGCTATGTGTTTACAGTTAGGTCTCATTTAACGTTTCATTAATGAAAGTAAAAAGAGAAAAACAGAAATATAAATTTATCCAAGTTTATTTTTTACACAAATAAGTAAATGGCTGCTGGGTTTGTTCTGTATTTTATGGCTTTAAATTTTATTTTAAAAAATGAAATCCTTATTTTTGCAGACTAATTTAATAAAAGTTCTTACAAGGTGGTAAATAGACGACACATTCGCGTTAAAGTTATGCAAACCATTTATGCGATGCATCAAAATGGCTCAGATAATTTGGAAAAGGAAGAAAAATTCCTTTTTTATAGTATCGATAATATTCAAGATTTATACCTTACAATGATTTCTTCTTTGTTAGAAATATGTAAAAAAGAAACTCAATTTTTGCATTTATCTAGTCAGAAACATTTAGCTACTGTAGCTGAACGTAATCCAAACGAAAAATTTATCAAAAACAGTATTTTCGAAATTCTAGCCGAAAACAATTCTTTAAGCATTGCTTTAGAAACTAGAAAAATTGATGCCTGGCATTTGCACGAAGATTATATTGCATTGTTATTGACTGCAATCAAAGAGAGTTCTTTTTACGAAAAGTATATGAGCAATCCAACTCGTTCGTTTGAAGAAGACCGTCAGTTGATTGTGGATTTGTTTACAGAAGTAATTGTGCCAAATGAGAAATTATACGAATTCTTAGAAGACGATAAGTTGACCTGGATTGATGATATTCCGATGGTGAATACACATATTGTTAAACAATTGAAAGCAATGAAACCTATCGAAAATGATAATTTCAGAGTGCCAAAATTGTACAAAGACAATGAAGACAGGGATTTTGTAAAAGATTTGTTTCGTAAAACTGTTTTGAATGAGGCAGCATTAGCGAAAGAATTTGTAGATAAAACGCCTAACTGGGATAGCGATAGAATTGCTGAGGTGGATACTATTATTTTAAAAATGGCAATTTGCGAATTTTTGAAATTTCCATCCATTCCTGTAAAAGTAACTTTGAACGAATATTTAGAATTAGCCAAAGAATATTCTACTCCTAAGAGTAGTATTTTTATCAACGGAATTTTAGATAATCTGGTAAAAGAATTAGAGTCAAGCAAAAAAATGATTAAAGCCGGTCGCGGTTTAATGTAATATTTATAAATAAAAAACGAGAATCAAAATTATGGAACAGTTAAGTCAATTTGCACCGTTTATCTTAATGTTTGTGGTTATCTATTTCTTTATGATTAGACCACAACAAAAAAGAGCCAAACAAGAAAAAGAATTTGAAGGAAGCTTAAAAGTAGGTGATAAAATCATTACTAAAAGTGGTCTTCACGGTAAAGTGGCTGAACTAGCCGAGACAACAGTAGTTGTTGAAACTATGGCTGGGAAATTGAAAATGGAGCGTTCAGCAATTTCTATGGAAATGAGTGCTGCTTTAGCTAAAAAATAATTCAAGATTATTATAATAAAAGCCCCGATTCTTTTACTAGAGTCGGGGCTTTTACTTGCTTGAAAATTATTTCTTCTTGCCTTTGTTTTTTTTGTTTTTCTTTTCCTTCTTAGCTTTTTTCTTGGCTTTTTGCTCTTTGGCCTTGGCTTTCAATTTCGCTTTTTTAGCCTTTTCCTTTTTTGCTTTCTTCGCCTTTGCTTTTGCTTTTTTGGCTTTAGCCTTCGCTTTTTCTTTAGCCTT
>Ga0247814_10000512_pt1 | contig 29804 bp, 26 predicted proteins | sample UWRJL179409R1_FD_179947 | JGI IMG/M metagenome (GOLD analysis project Ga0247814, IMG submission 179947) | Plant litter microbial communities from Arlington Agricultural Research Station in Wisconsin, United States - UWRJ-L179-409R-1 | ecosystem: Environmental > Terrestrial > Plant litter >... | reverse complement strand
CATCCTCATGTTGTTTTTTACGCCCCGGATCATGCTTCACGCAGCCGTTAACACCAAGGATATTCCCATTTTGGCGGTAGCCTCGTTCTTCATATGGGCCGTCATCCGTTATTGGAAAAAGCATTCGATGTTACATGCCATACTCTGTGGATTGGGTGCGGCGCTCATGATTTCGCTCCGGATTCCAGCGATCTACGTCATTATACTCTGGGTTTTTGTTTGGGCTTGCGGATGGTTCAACCCTCCCGAAAATAAGCGGAAATACATCATGTCGCTATGTGTGTTTACCCTATCCATGTTACTGTTTACCTACATTTGTTGGCCTATTTTATGGGATGACCCGATTGTGAGGTTGCATGATGCTTGGGTATTTATGAGCCGTTACCCGTGGGAAAATGAGGTGCTGTTCATGGGGGAATTTGTATCCGCACTCCAATTGCCAGCGTATTATGTTCCGGTGTGGATGGGCATTACCATTCCATTGGTATGGCTGCTATTCTTCATCATCGGCTTATTCGCGGGGCTATTCCTGTTGCTCAATCGGAAAAAGGAGAGTGTTATATTTTTATTTTTGGTGGGTTTTATATCCACACCTATAGCCGCTATCATCATATTACATTCAGTGGTATATGATGAATGGCGGCATATTTTTTTCATCTACCCGGCTTTCATCCTGGTATGTGTGTTAGGGTTCAAAACGCTTTTTACATACCATCGCAGGCCTGCCTTTATCAAGGCTTTCCTTGTAATGTTCTTTGTGCTTCAAATGGGCGAGGTAGCTTATTGGACCGCAAAAAATCCAGGTTATACATTTGTGTATTTCAATTCGTTATTAAGGAACCAAACCTGCGGGAATTTTGAGCAGGATTATTGGGGTTTTTCTTATCGCGAGGCCAATGCATTTCTGTTGACACAATTTAAGGGCAAACCTTTACGCATTTGTTATGTCCATAACCCCGGGAAATACAACTATTGGGCCCTGACCGATGAAGACAAACAAAAATTGCTTCGCGTGCCATACGATCAAGCCGAATATTTAATTACTACCCACCGTTTTGAAAAGGAATCGTTTAACTTTGGGAAAGTAGTATTTGAACAGCAGGTTGATGGCTGTGCAATAATTACCGTATATCAAAAAGAAAATTATTTACCGTGAACCGTTCAGAATCTGCCACATATATATCTGTAAAAGAATATGTTGAATCTTATCTGAACCAAAACTTGGCAGATGATTTATATTACCATGATCTAAGGCATACCAAAGAAGTCGTTTCCGCGGTGGAAGAAATTGCTTTGGGCGAGCATTTATCGCACGAAAGGGTAGAGTTGCTTAAGATTGCAGCCTGGTTCCATGATACCGGTTACGCCTCACGCTATATCGGGCATGAGGATGATAGCAAGGAAGTGGCCCGGAACTACCTCGGCTCCATAGGCTACCCGGAAGAAAACATTGAGCATGTTTGCCACCTGATTGATGCCACCAGATACAAACATGAGCCCGAAAATACCGAAGAGGCTTGTTTGATTGATGCCGATCGGTTGAGTATGGGTAAGATGTCGTTTCTTTTGCGCGGTGAAGATTTAAGGAAAGAATGGGAACATTACCTGAGCCATAGCCATACCGACGAAGAGTGGCTCGACATACAAATCAACTATCTCAAAGAAACCGTATTCTACACGCATTATGCGGACAAGAATTACACTTTGTTAAAACAGAACAACATAGAAAAAATTCTTCGTTTGAAGGAAAGCGCGATTCCGGAAAATGTAACGGTAAGGTTGAGGCGAAAAACCATCCGCCGTTCCAAAAAGCTGTTTCGGGCCTTGTGGCAGTTGCTTTCCCTCGGATTGATTTTTTCGCTCTCGGTTACGCTTTCCGTTTGGGGCTTCGAGGAAGATTCATTGAATATCGGACTCATATCCGGCGTACTGATAGGTTTGGTGCTCCGTTTGTTCGAGAAGCCCTACCAAGCCGCCGTAGAAAACCGCATCGCATTCCCACTCAGCATTTTTGCCCGCACGGCATTGATGGGTATACTCTTTTTGCTTTCCATCGGCTTGGCTGCTTTTATATATGCCAAATTGGTTTCACACAAGCCTTCCGCAGAAATCTATCGCGATAAAATAGAGTTTGTATTCAGCACGCCCGATAATATTTTCCGTTTCCTGTTGTTGGTTTTCATTATCAGTTTCCTGTTTAACTTCGTGAAGTTGGCTTCCCGGATTTTGGGTCCGCGCGTACTTCGTAACTACATGCTCGGCAAGTACTTCAAACCGCATGCGGAAGAGCGAATTTTTATGTTCATCGACATGAATTCATCCACTTCCCTGGCTGAAAAATTAGGACCCCATCAATACCATTTGTTATTGAACGATTTCTTTAAAGACATTTCATCAGCCGTAGCCAATACGCAAGGCGAAATTTACCAATACGTGGGTGATGAAGTGGTGGTGACCTGGAGTATGAAGGAGGGCATCAAAAAGAATAATTGCATCCGCTGTTATTTTGAGATCGAAAGAAATATCGCACGACTGAAACCGCTCTACGAAAAAAATTATGGCTTCCGTCCCGATTTTAAGGCAGGGATACATGGTGGTCGGGTAATTACGGCCGAAGTGGGCCAAATCAAAAGCGATATCGTTTTCCATGGAGATGTGGTGAATACCAGCGAACGTATTTTGAGCCAATGCCATCCGCTAAATAAAAAGATATTGGTGAGTGAATATATCGCAAGAAATCTCACGTTATTGCCTTATTTCGAAGCCGAATTCGTGAAAGCCATCCGCCTGAAGGGCAAAGGAATGGAAATAGGATTGTATACGATTAAATCCATTGAATAAATGATAAGGTAAAACCAACAATATATGAGTCATGGAAGATTTAGATATAGAAAGAACCATCAAAGAATTTATTAAATCATCCAATGATTTTGATGTTGAAGCTGCATTAAAATTGTTTACTGCCAATGCCCTGATCGATGATGTATCGGTAGGCGAAAAATTTAAGGAAACAAAAGGTGTGCGTAAATACCTGGAAACGTTTTTCGTTGGCTACAATACAGTAACCCGGCTAGAAAATATTGAAGTGTTTGATAAAAGAAATGCCCAAGCGAAAGTTGATTTTACGGGTAATTTTGGACATGAAACGGGCGGATTGAAGTTTACGCTGGATAAAGATGGTTTGATAAAAGAGATAAGCGCGTATTTGGATTAACACAAAAAAGCCCATTGACAGAATCAATGGGCTTTTCCTTAAAATATATATCAGAAATTATCTATTTGATATATTTCTCCGCCAATGTTTTTAGCGTTTTGGATTGCTCGTGGTTAGGATCGATCGCAAATACTTTGTCAATGTATAGCAAAGTGTTCGGCTTATCTTTTAGGTTATAGTAATAGTAAGCCAAATAGTAGTTGGCCTCAATCAAATAACTTTTATTTTTTGCCGGATCAACTTCGCCCAATTCGATGATTTTTTCGTAGTGCGGCTTGGCCAATCCAGATTTGGTCTGTGGATCTAAACCGGCATTGGCACGTGCACGGAATACATGACCGATGATTTGGTCAGGCATCTTATTGACCACGATGGTAAAGATGGAATCCGCATTACGGAAAGCGCGGTCTTTTTCAACGCTATCTTTTGATGCACCACCCTGTGAGTAATATATCTGTCCCAATGCAAAAAAGTCATTGATGGTAGGAGCCTTCAAACGCGCGATTTTTTGATTTTGCGTAGCGATGGCCTCATTATACTTCCCGATTTTTTTATAGGCATTGGCCAAGTCGGTAAAGTTATCCGTGCTTACCGTGTCCATTTGAATGGCTTTCGTCAATTCGATGGCCCCCAAGGAGTCGGCTCCTGTTGCAACCAATGATTTACCTAAATAGGCATAGTCTTGCGCCAAGATGGTGTTTTTTGAAGCCGGTGCGTTTTCCAAGAACTTTTGGATGTATAACAAACCTTGGTCGTATTGTTTTACCTCATAGTAAGAATAACCCAACAAACGGTTCAAAATATTCAGGGACGGATCCAAAGCCAATACATCGTTGAAGATTTCAATTGCTTCGGGGTATTTTTTAGCCAAGAACAAGAATTTTCCATAAGTCACTTTGGCACTCAGGATGCCGCCGGTCATATTGACGTATTTCTCGTAGTAGTTTTTGGCTTCGTTGTATTTATTGAACTGAAAATACAAGTAACCCAATTGGCGATATGCCGGAGCATACGTCGAGTCTTTGGATATGGCAGTTTCATACTCGCTCAGGGCCAAGTCGTAAGCACGTGTTTTTTCGTACAACGATCCAGTGTGTACGTTTGGCATAGGCGATTCCGGATTGATGCCGGCCGCTTTATCGTAATATGAAATGGCTTTTGAACCGTCGTTATCCAATAACAATTGCGCGTCGCCCTGCATCAAATAAACTTTGATGTTTTTGGGTTCCAGTTTCTCTGCGGCAGCCAATGCCTCAATGGCTGCGGGCATGTTTTTTTCGTTCAATATGAATGCATCGGCAATCTTAATGAATACCTCGGCATTTTTTGAACCGGACAGTTCTTTCGCTTTGGCAAACAAGGGCAATGCCTCTGCGTCCTTACCGTTGGCCAGCAATACTTTTCCTTTACCCACATAATTTAATGGGTATGCGGGGTTGGCCGCTAAGCCTTTTTCGTAATAAAATAAGGCAGAGTCGGGACGCTCACCGGCATAGAAATTTTCTCCCATGTAGTAAAGCAATTCCGCATCGCCGGGTTTTGCTGCAATCAACTTATAGAAAACCTGTGACGATGTTTCAAAAAGTTCGTTGTCCGTGTAGGAAACAGCCTGTTTCAGAGTTTGGCTCTTCGCCTGGATGACCATGACGCCACCCATTAAAATTAAAACAAGTTTCTTCATTTTCTTTTGTGAAATAAAACTAAAAATTATTGCGTGTTGATGTGAACCATTCTTATCGGGGCTACCGCAGGAACCATTCCGGAGCGGAGGATGATTCTTTGGCCTTTATCACTTGCCACAAAGGATGCAAAACCTGTGCCAAGTCCTGAACGGGCTTCGCGGCTTACGATATATGTCTTACGGATAAACGGATAGCTCGTATTGGCGATATATCCTTGGTATGGACCGTAGAAAGTACCGCTGGTATCCGTCAGGCTTTCGGGCCCCATTTTTAAAACCTTGATTTTGCCCAAAAAGTCAATGGTAGTGCTATCCGCACTGTCGCTGATCCAGTTTACGCTGATGATGCCCAAAGCATTCGGGTTTGATTCCACGAATTTCACCACTTCCTGATTTGAATGAACGGCAAAGCAGTTGCTCGGCAAACTGTCGCCGATATTGAACGTCTCACGGATCATACGGATATTACCCGAGCCGGCATCGTCGAAAATGACCTTCATGCTATCCAATTTACTGGGCGACAATTGCTTCCATGATTTTACGTTGCCCGTGAAAATGTCTTTCACTTGGCTGTACAGCATCTTGGAAGCGGGGTTTTCGTTGTTGACGATGAATGCCAGGCCGTCGTTGGCTATGTGGGTTACTTTTGGGTTTACTTTTCTTTGTTTGAAATAATCTTTTTCGTTGTCGTTGAGTTCGCGGTTTACCACAATCAGGCGCGATGAATCGGCAATGAGGTCTTCAAACGCTTTTTTCTCGGATGCGTAAGTAGCCTTGACTTTGGCTTTGACATACAATGCCTCGAACATCTCGATTTCAGCCTCTATCATCGGCCGGTATGAATCGTCTACCGTGATGTGGATTTGGCCGGAAGTAGGTGTATCCAACGGTTTTGAATTGGAACCGCTTCCGCAGGATGTAACTAAGGAAGCAATTGTTAATGCAGAGATGAAAATCGAAAACTGTTTCATGGGAATGTGTTTGAATTGTTATATCTCCTCGCTTCTGGATGATTGGCGATACATCCTGTATGCACGTATGCATCCATATAAACCTAATAACGCACTGATGGCAATTTTATTGAATAAAGGTAAATCCTGAAACATGGGAATAAACCAAATAAGAACAGCCAATAGGGGATAAACAAGCAGTAAGCTTATTCGAATGATCTTGCCGATTTGGTTGAATTGCATGATGTATGGATTCAGTGATTTCGATAATAGAAAAAGAGTCGCCATAGCGACTCTTTTTTCCGTAATAAATGAAATGTATTAGTTCAGTTTAAACTCTATCGGAAGGTTGAACCATACCGGTACGGCCCTACCACCTTGTTTACCTGGTTTCCAACGAGGCATTTTTTTCACGACGCGGATGGCTTCTTCATCGCAACCGCCGCCGATTCCTCTTTGTTTGGTTACCTGGCCTACATTACCATACTGATCCACCACGAATTTCAGGTAAACCTTTCCTTCAATGTTCATGTCTTTGGCACGTTGTGGATATTGGATATTTTCACGTAAGAACTTGTACATCGCTTCCATACCGCCGGTAAATTCCGGTTGTACTTCTACGATGGTAAAGATTTTTGGCGCTTCTTCTTCTACCACTTTGCCTTGACCATCGCCTTCGCTTGGAAGGGAGAAAAAGTCTTTGGAACCTTCCTGGGTTACTTCACCCGGGTTGGAAGCCTTTACCTCTTCTGTCGTTGTGATCTCGGTTACCTCTTCAGCCGTTACCACGGGAGCCTTAAATTCCACAGATTCTGCCTGCTGTTGAGGCGGAGCTTCTTGTGGCGGCGGTGGCGGTGGAATGATTTCTTCTTTCTTCTCGTCGATCGGTGGAGGAGGAACGTTGCTGAAATCTACCGGTACCACGACCTCTGTTTCGTTCGAGCCAAAAAGGCCAGAAACGAATGGGATAGCCGAAAGAATACCTAAGATAACCAACCCGATCACCAAAGCGATGAGCACGCTATCCGTGTATTTTTTACGCAGTACGTAGGCTCCGTAACCTTTGTTACGATCTTCAAACACTAACTCGTTGAAGTCTTTCTTTTTTATATCAACTGATTGAGCCATATAAATTTGTTTTTAAATCAATTAAAATAACCTCGTCGTTACATAGCCTCGACCATAGCCTTCTCTTCTGGCGTAATATTAACCAAAGCAAATGAGGCTACGTTGGTAATGGCCATTTCGTCCAAAAGACTTACCACGTTCGCGTACATCGCATCATCCATCGGTTTGATGATGACGATGCGACCACGATTGTTCGTGATATCCTTTTTGATGGCTGTTACCTTCTGTGTATATACCGTGTCAACGATTTCTTTGTTTTTCAACTGCTTCTTTAAATCGTTCACCAAATTGTATACGATCTGGTTTTTGTCAATCAACAATTTACGGATACCATCTTTAGATAAATCAGTCTTTTTTAACATCGATGGATTGTTCGGATCGAAAATACCGTCGTAATAAAAAAGTTTGTCATCATTACCTACCAAAAGCGTGGTCGTCAACTCTTCAGGAACTTTAGTACCTGTCATCGGATCATCTACAGGTACAGGCATGTTGATATCAAGCGCTTGTGGCTTGTTGAAAGTAGCCGTCAAGATAAAGAACGTCAACAACAGGAACGCTAAGTCCACCATCGGTGTCATGTCCACCTTCGTGGACTGTTTCTTCGCGTGGGTTTTCCCACCTTTGCCACTACTATCCGAGCCAGTATTTACCTCTGCCATAGCTTTATGTTTTTCCGACGAACTCTACTTAATACGCATGAGCGTCATAAAAGTTCAATCGGTGTTTTAATATTAACGTTAATAAAACTGAAATATGTATACAAGCCCTAATTTTACTCAGTTTTCATATCTGTTACCAGATTGAACTTGTAGATTTTAAGTTCGCTCAAAACGTCCATGACTTTTCTGATAGACTTAAAATCTGCCTCACGGTCTCCCTTGATGGCTATACGGTAAGGATTATATCTTTTGCTGAATAAGATCCAGTGATATAATTCTTTGTGCGTAGAGTCCTGCGGAATTCCGGCTTGCGGATATTTCTTGAATTCGGAACCTTCTTTGCTTAGCCAATCTTTCATTTGGGCAATAGGCACACCAAAGGCGGATAGGTTCGAGAATTTTGCTTTCTCGGCCTCCGTAAAGGTGATACCGTATTGAGCCCCCATGTCGCTAAGTGCGGATTTACGGCTTTCTTGGCCATCTATGTTGAAGTAGATTTTATTCTCCTTATCAACCGTAAACACCATCATGTCCTTTTCGGGAAGTTTCACCTCGGCAACGGATGACGGGTTGATGGTTTCCACCACTTCCTCGGCACGGAACTGTGACGTAAGCATGAAGAAAGTTACCAGTAGGAACGCCAAGTCCACCATCGGCGTCATGTCGATAGACGGGCTATTTCTTGGAAGTTTTATTTTTGGCATCTTCTTCTGGAACTATTGTGTTTATTTATGTTTTGCGGCAAATGTTTGGATAAGGCTGAATCCGGCTTCGTCGATTTTGTATGTCAACGCATCAATTTTAGAACTGAAGTAGTTGTACATAATGATCGCGACAGCTGAACCCGTGATACCCAATGCCGTGTTGATAAGGGCCTCGGAGATACCTGTAGACAATGCTACTGTATCAGGAGAACCTGCTTGTGCCAAGGCCGCGAAGGCCTTGATCATACCCAATACGGTACCGATCAAACCGATCAAGGTAGCGATGGAGGCCAAGGTAGAGATGATGACCAAGTTTTTAGACAACATAGGCAATTCCAAAGCAGTGGCTTCTTCAAACTCACGTTGGATCACCAATACTTTTTCGTCTTTTTCCATAGTTGTATCGTTATCCAATTCGTCAACTTTCAAAAGGCCGGCTCTCAATACGTTAGCCAATGAACCTTGTTGTTGGTTACAAGCAGCGATGGCTTCGTTGGTACGTCCGGTTTTGATTAAAACTTGGATTTTAGAAACGAAAGCAGCCAAGTTTCCTTTACCGCCCGCTTTGGCCAAGGTAATGAAACGCTCTATGGAAATTACAACTACGATAAGCAAGATACCGATCAACATAGGTACGATAAACCCACCTTTATGTATGGTTCCATAATAATCAATAGGATGGTTTGCCGGATCTCCCTCTTCAAAGTGTGAAGGGTGTCCTAATACAAATACGTAGAATAGGGTCGCTACGGCCAGCGAGATAACAATTACCAATGAAGCAAATAATGATTTTAAGGTATTGCCAGAACCGCTTGAGCCTGCATTCGCTTTTTCCATAAGATACTTTTAATTAAATTTTGATCCGATTTATAATATTCGGTTGCAATGATAGAAAAAAATATGATACGCCAAAAATGACAATATTAAATTTTAATCGGGGAGAATGGCTTTAGGTCAATATACGTCAATCTATTGTAAACAATAGAAAAATGGTTGATTTGGAACGTGAATTTATCGGCCATATTCTACCATTTTTGTAGGATAGATTTAATACATAGTTATCCACAAAAATGGTGAGGACGTTCATATATATAAAGGATATCGGAACAACAGCCCTTCATAAGGCTCGGTTAAGCCGTTCAAAACTTAGTATAATCAGCCGTTTTATGCAGAAAACCGAACGTTTATTTACACTCGCATAAGTTACGCTGCGCATCGTCGGCGGAATAAATGCCTAATACGGCGAATGTACTGTCGCAGGAAGAAATGTTGAGCCTTACGGTTTTCAACAATGGATTTTCTACCTCGATGATGTACTCCGAGCAGGGTTTGTTCCTCGGTTTGCTTTTGCTGAAGTATACGTCGCCCTCGTTGATGGCAGCCTTTAATTGCGTTTCATCCCAGCCCAAACAAGCATAATAGCAGGAATCGGCCTCGGAAATACGGGTAGATTTATTGATTTTCTCTATCACTTTCCCTTCTGGCCAAAAGGCTGGCAGGTCTCGGTTTTGGTACATAAAGAAGTAGACAAATATGCTGCTGAAGAGAAATCCGAAAACAAACAGCATCAAACGGCGAAAAAACTTATTCATATCTACAGTGGGCCTACATGGCGGCCATAATTAAATTCAAATCCGTGAACGAAATGCCGTACATGTCGGCAAAATATTTATTGGTGAGCGAGCCGTTGTAGGTATATACCCCGCAACGCAAGCCATCATCTTTGGAAAGTACTTTCTGCAATCCGCCTTCGTCGCCGATGCGTTGTAGGATAGGGCCCATGATATTGCTCAAAGCAAACGAAGCCGTATGTGCCACACGGGAAGCGATGTTGGGCACGCAATAATGGATCACGCCATATTTTTTGAATGTGGGGTTGGCATGGTCCGTCGGTTCGCTGGTTTCAAATACGCCGCCTTGGTCTATGCTGACATCCACGATGACGGATCCGTATTTCATGTCGCTCACCATCTGTTCGGAAACGATGCATGGCGTACGGCCTTCGGGTGCGCGCATGCAGCCGATCACCACATCCGCATTTTTGATGGCGATGGCCATGTGCCGTAAGTTGATGAGCGAGGTATAGGCACGTTGCCCCAAGTTTACCTGGAAGCGGCGCAAGCGGTGGATATTGTTATCGTATATTTTTACGGATGCTCCCAATCCCAATGCGGTACGCGCGGCAAATTCGCCCACAGTTCCGGCACCGATGATCACGATTTCGGTCGGAGGTACACCCGTAATTCCGCCCATAACCAGACCTTTCCCTTTGCCCGAACTTAAATATTCGCCGGCAATCAGAATGGAGGCACTTCCGGCAATTTCGCTCATGCAGCGAACCACCGGGTATACGTGTTGATCGTCTTTAATATAGTTGAACGCTACGGCATTTACGCGCTTTTGCATCAACTTGCGGATGATGGGTTCGTAACGGTTCGTGAGTTGGATGGCAGAGATGATGGTTTGTCCCGGATGCGTGAGTTCGATTTCCTCTTCCGTAGGCGGAGAAATTTTGAGGATCACATCGCAAGCTTTATAAATGTCTTCGCGGCTGTAGGCGATTTCCGCACCCGCTTCGCTGTAATCTTTATCCTGAAAAAAGGCGTTGGAACCGGCATCGGTCTCAATCTTTACTTTGTGGCCCATGGCCGTCAAGTGTGCCACGGTATCGGGGACGAGCCCGATCCTGTTTTCCCTAAAACTGGTTTCTTTTGGAAGGCCAATGGTCAATGATTGGTGCTTTTTGCCTACTTCCAGCATTTCCTCCTGCGGAACCATAATGCCGGATTGCTGCAGACTTTTCAGTGCATCTGGGGAGATATTCATTTCAATAGTCTCTAAATTAAACCGTTAGTTTTTTCCATGACAAGTTTCAAAGGTAATAAATCTTTTGTCGTCTTGTGGGGTAATTTTTACCAATATTCTCGGCTCTTTTTCTAGGATAGAGCTTATCTTTTCTCCCCACTCAATCAGGCAGATGCCATTGTCGAAGTATTCGTATATGCCCATATCTTCCGCTTCGGAAATGTCGTTGATGCGGTAGAAATCGAAATGGAAGACCGGTTTTCCGTTGGGCAGCCAGTATTCGTTTACCAACGAAAAGGTAGGACTGGAAACATCGTCGGCAATCCCCAGTGCCCTACAAAGTTTTTTGATGAATGTGGTTTTTCCGGCACCCATTTCTCCTTCAAAAACAAAGATGTGATGTTCAGAAATCATCTCAATCAGTTTTCGGGCAGGAATATGTAAATCGTCTGGAGAATGGCTGATGAATTCCATGACGCAAAGATAGTACTGGATTTACGATTTTAGATTTTGGATTTACGATTTCTTTGATGGCACCGATTTGAATCGTCAATCGTCAATCCCAAATCATAAATTATTCCAGAACCCATCTCACACCCAGAAATCCCTTCACGCCCTGTATGGCAGAATAATTATAACTTGGGTCAAAGGTATATCCGTTGGGGTTGGTGACCAGGTCGTCTGCCATTTTATTGAATGGGTCAAATGGACGGAGGAGCGGATCGTTCGGGATGAAATTGAGTAGGTTTTTGGCGCCGGCATATATTTCAAAATTGCGTGGAAGTTTTTTCGTCAATTGGAGATTCATAATGCAAAACCACGGTGATCGTTCAGAACGGAAATCGTTCGGGACCACGGGTAGGTGCATGGGACTGTTTACTTTTCCGGTGAGGTCGATGGACAATCCCCATTTTTTGATTGGGTAGCTGACCGCGAAATTGGCCGTAAAGTTTGGCGCGAATAGCTGCTGTACTTTCTCCAGTTGGCCGGATGTGTTTTCTTCCATGCTATATACGTCCATCAAGGTAAACCCGGGAATTATTTTTAGTCCATTAAGAAATGATATATCCAGATTAGCATTGATTCCGGTTGAAATCGCATGACCACTCAAGTTGTCGTAGATGATTTTCTGTGGGTCGGAGATGAAATCGCCCACGATTTTATTCGTGAAATAGGTGTAGAAGATATTGGCATCCAAACTGATATAGCCTTTTTTGTGGGTGAAGAAGGCGGAATAGTTGAAATTTCCGTTCCAACTTTTCTCGGGCTTTAATTCTTCGGCAATCACCACTTGGCGAGCGCCCGTCAATGCGGCATGGTCTTCGGTAAACAGGTTGACTACCCGGTACCCGCTTCCGCCCGTAAGTCGCAAGGTATGGTTTGGGGTAGGCGAATATTTGAAAGCCAAACGTGGCGTGAAAATACTGCCATGGATATTGTTGTAATCATAGCGCATTCCAGCCAGGATGGTCATTTTCTTGTGGACCTTTACCTCGCTCTGCACGAAAATTCCCGGGAGGAAAGTGCTGTTGGGTCTGTTGTTCGACAATGAATCCGCCGTTCCGGGCGTGTTGTCGTCATAATGCGTAAAGCGGAAGGGGATGCCGGCCAATAGGTTTACTATCCCGAAATCCTTGTCCCAAACCAACTGCGCGAACGCCGTGTGTTGTTTGGCCAGATATTTCACCGTTCCGTAGTAACTGTCCTGAAAATGATAGTTGTAAGAATAATCGATGCGGATATTTTCGTTTTTGAAAGGGAGTGCGTAGGTCCCGATCAGTTCAGCCCGATGTGTATAAATGCTTTCACCGTAAATGCTGTCGGTTCCACGGAATTTTTTGGTCCATTGCATTTCGCCGCCCCAGCGGTTTTCGTATACGTATCTGATGGCCAACCGGGCTTTTTTGTCACTTTTTCGTTTAAAATCCCAAGAATTGAATACGGATACACGGTTTTGTAATGCCACATCGGTAAAATTATCCTTGTTGATGTCCGACAGGATTTGGTAATTGAAATAGTTGACGCCCAACAATGCCGTGGCTTTTTTGGAAGCCTTCCATTTTGCGGATACATCCGTGTTGAATTCGCCCAAGCTCGTGGCCGAGAGATCCACCTGGATCCTGGCCGCCGAAACTGGGTCTTTGGTGATTACGTTGATGAGCCCTGCCAATGCTTCGCTTCCGTAAAGGGTGGAGGCGGGGCCTTTCACGATTTCGATCCGTTTTACCAGGGATTGTGGAATACCGCTTAATCCATATACGGTAGAAAGCGACGATACGATCGGCATACCGTCAATCAATATCATCGTGTAGGGCCCCTCAAGTCCGTTGATGTGGATATCGCCCGTATTGCAGACGTTACAGTTGAGTTGCGGTTGTACGCCGTTTACCATATTGAGCGATTCAAACAATGTAGGCGACGGATTCTTTTTAAATAAGGTGGGTGAGTATACTTCCACGGAAATGGGGGAATCCATTTTTGAAATCTCCTTCATGGTGCCGGTGACGACGACTTCGCCGAGTATACCTTCCGCTTTTTTGAGATAAATGGTGATTTCATCTTCCGTTACGGAAATGGTATCCGATTGGTAACCGACAGAGCGGACGATAATTTTTGATGTTTGGCCAGAAGGAATTTCCAAGGCAAATTTTCCATCCGAATGGGCAACGACTCCCTTGGTGGAGCCCATGATGAGTATATTGGAAAAAGGGATGGGCTCTTTTGATGTTTCGTCCAACACGATGCCGTGTACGGATTGATTGTAGCCAAGTAGAGCCATCGTTGGAACAAGCAACCCAATCATCCACCATTTTTTCGACATGCTAAACCTTATTTTTTATTATTTGAAATAAATATTTAGGCAAATCTAAAAATATATTTCAATATTCGTAAATATGGATGTTCTTTTTGTGGAAAGGAATCGGTTGGATGCTATCGGTACCTAGCTAGATTTATTTGCCAACTATGGTAAATTCGCTTTCTCTACTATATTTGTCGGATATGCTGAACACGATACTCCACGTAGCTTTTTTGGTGGGAATTCCTTTCCTGACGTATTACTTGTGCAATAAGTGGAAGTTTTTTAACTGGATGGGGCCCGTGGTCATCTGCTATTTGGCGGGTATTATCGCCATCAACGCGGGTGTAACGTTTGTGGATCCGAAATTGAACGAAACCGTGATGGGGATCGCCGTTCCGTTTGCCATTATCCAGTTGTTGTTCTCATCCGATTTTTCGGTATGGAAGAAACTGGCCGGTGGTGCCGGGTTATCATTCATCTTGGTTTTATTTTCGGTTTGTCTGGCTACGGTCATCAGCTTTTTTATATTCAGAAATACCTTGCCCGATGCCGCTCCCGTGGGTGGGTTGCTGATAGGCGTGTATACCGGAGCCACAGCCAACATGGCTGCCGTGGCTGCGGCTTTGGGTCGGGAAGACATTTTTGGTTTGGTAAATATGTACGAAGTGCTTTGCGGTGGCATCTATTTGCTGTTTATCATGACGGTGGCACAGAAATTCTATGGGTGGTTTTTACCCGTAAAAAAGAATTTGTATACGTTCGACGAGAATTATAAAGATCCTTCCCAGCAGGAAGTATCACTTTTGGGTGTATTTTCTTCCATCGTGTTGGCCGGTGTGGTATTGGGCATTGCGGTGGGAGTATCGCATCTGTTTTTCTCATCGCTCAACGTGGCATTCGTCATCGGTACCATTACGGTGATTTCTGTGGCCGCTTCGTTTGTGCCGGTGGTAAAGCGCATCAAAGGTTCCTATGCTTCGGGCGATTATTTCCTGCTCGTTTTTGGCACAGCCGCCGGGTTGATGGCCGATTTTAGGGATTTCGGAAACACGGCCATTCCCATCGGTTTGATGACGGCTTTGGTATTGATCCTTTCCATCCTGATCCATATTTTCTTTTCGTGGATTTTCAAGATCGACCGTGATACGGCCATCATCACTTCGGCTGCGGGCATCATGAGTGCGCCATTCGTACCCGCCATTGCCCGTTCCATGAAGAATCCCGCTATTATTTTACCGGGGATTGCTTCGGGTATTTTTGGTACGGCCGCGGGAAGTTTGTTGGGTTATTGGATCACAAGGATGCTGGAAGGGTTTTAGTTATAGGTTATCAGTGCTTAGTTTTCAGTGGTAGGCAGTTGCGTGAAGGATTACCTCAATTATATTTATTTTATATAACGGAACTCGGTGAACACTTCGTGGTTGCAGCGGAAAGCCCACAGCGAAGTGGAACGAAGCGAGGACTTGAAGCGGAAAGCCTGGCCTTTAGGCACGCCAAATCAATAACTAAAAACTAAGGGGTAAAAATTAAACACTCTTCCTGGAGTACAATACAGACTTCATCATTCCCCATTTACATAACCGGTGCACGAGCGACACTTTCAATACGCCCAAGCCGTAAATGGAACTGTTTTTCAGGTTGATTGAACTGGCTTCCTCAAAATATTTGGTGGGGCAGGTTACCTCGCCGATTTCGAATCCTTCGTAAATAATTTGCGAAAGCATCTGGTTGTCGAAAATAAAGTTGTCGGAATTGACTTCGTAGTTCACCGTTTCCAATACTTCCCTCGAAAATGCGCGGTACCCGGTATGGTACTCGGATAGTTTTTGGTTTACCAGGATGTTCTGGATGAACGTCAACATACGGTTGGCGATGTATTTGATCATCGGCATGCCGCCTTTTAATGCGCCGTTCCCTAAAATGCGCGAGCCCAATACTACCGGGTACAAACCTTGTGCGATGATATCCGCCATGGCGGGCACCAATTTTGGTGTGTATTGGTAATCCGGGTGCACCATGATGACGATATCTGCACCCAGTTCCAATGCCTTGTTGTAGCAAGTTTTTTGGTTTCCGCCGTAGCCCAGGTTCTTTTTGTGGCGAATGATGTGTTTGATACCGAGTTGTTTACCAACCTCTATGGTATTGTCGTTTCCGGCATCGTCCACCAGCACCACTTCATCTACGACTTCTAACGGAATTTCCCGGTAGGTACGTTCCAGAGTAAGGGCGGCATTGTAGGCGGGCAGTACCACCACGATTTTTTTTCCGTGCAACATGCCACAAAAGTAACAGAAAGCGGATAAAGGGCAATTTAGTTTTTAAAGTGGCCATTTTATGAACAAAACCGTCCACTAAATTTTATATATGCGTAGAAAATATTTGACGTTTTACTACATTTATCCCTATAATCAAAAACACCTGAGCGCCTATGGCATCTTTGGATCCCGTTGCTGGCTCACTGGGCACCGTTCGTGCGGCACATCTGCTGCGTAGGGCTTTGTTCGGTTACAGTAAATCTGCCCTTAACCAATTTTCCGGTTTAACGGCCCAAGCCGCCGTGGATTTATTGTTTACCCCAACTTCACCGGTTACGCCGCCATTGGACCCGGAAAGTTCCCCATTACAGACTTGGATCGGTGGAACGGCCGTTTCCGAAGGTTTTGAATTGGAAGGTGTTTTGCTGAATTGGTGGATTGCCACGATGAAAAACTCGGGTGTCAACATCCGCGAGAAAATGGTGTATTACCTCCATACGCATATTCCCACCATCATGGACCGTACGGGAACCGAGGCGGTGTATTACCAACTGGCTTTGTACAGGTATTATGCTACTGGGAATTTTAAAGATTTGATGCGTGCCGTTTGTATCGATAATGCGATGCTGGCCCATTTGGACGGCCGTTATAATGTGGCCGGGGCACCACAAGAAAATTTCGCACGCGAATTTTTTGAACTGTTTACCGTAGGAAAAGGAGAGCAGGTTTCGGCTGATGATTATACCACCTTCACAGAGCAGGACGTAAAAGCGGCCACGCAAGTATTCACGGGTTGGGAAGTGGATAATACATTTCAGACCTTGGATCCAATCACGCTTATCCCTACGGGGAAGTTGAAAGGAAACGGAACGAATGCGAGCCAGCATAAGGCGGGCTCCAAAACATTTAGTGCCGCTTTCCAAAATACGGTGATTACGACCTCTGCCAATACCGTGGTAGGCGTAAACCAGGAACTGACCGATTTTATCGATATGGTGTTTGCACAAGACCATACCGCCGAGTATATCGTGCGTCGGCTATATCGCTTTTTTATCTATTATTATATTTCAGACGAGGTAGAAACGGATATCATCCAACCCTTGGCACAACAATTGAAAGCTTCTGATTATGAGTTGGAACCGATATTGAAAACCTTGCTCATGAGCCGACATTTTTATGATGAGGATGATCCTGTATTCCAAAACGATATCCGTGGAGCCATCATCAAATCCCCGGTGGAATTGGTGTTGGGCGCATTGAATTTGTTTGCTATCACACTTCCTTCTGAAACTGCCAACAATGCCGTATTTCATCAATGCATCGGCAAAATCCGTGGTGCGTTCGAAAGCCAAGGATTAGGTTTGTATTATCCATACGATGTGGCCGGTTATGAGGCGTATTACCAATTCCCGAGCTATAACAGATGTTGGATAACGGCTAACTACTTGGCCGAACGATATAAATTTTTTGGTGATCTACTGGCGGGTAATATTCCAGGCATCTCATTTGATTTTGTGCTGTGGGTGAAATTAAATATAACAAATGCATCCGATCCGGATATTTTGGTGGACGAGTTATTTGCCTTGATGTTTCCCGTACTTCCCGATACGGCCAGGCGGACATTCTTCCGGGATGATATTTTGTTGGACGGTTTATCGGTGATGAACTGGCAAACGGAATGGTCGGCATACTTAACCTTGGGCGATGATGCCGGCGTGCGGTTGCAACTGGAAAAACTGTTTTTGGCATTGACGCAAAGTCCCGAATTTCAAATCGATTAAGCCATGAAAAGAAGAGACTTTATACGCACTGCTTCTGTCGCCTCAGCTGGTCCGCTTCTGTTAGGTGGCGTTCCGGTATTTGCCAATCCGGCCAATAATATTTACAGTGCCTGGGCAGCTTCTTCGCAGAATGATCGGGTGATGGTGATCGTGCAACTTCACGGAGGAAACGATGGGTTGAATACCGTAATCCCGATCAATAATTATGGCATGTATTATAATGTGCGCCCCAATATTGCCATTCCGCAGAGTGGCGTACGTAAATTTATAACACTCGATAATTCGTTAAACGATAACCAACAGGTCGGCCTCCATACCGATATGGTGGGCGCAAAAGCCATGTACGACGAAGGCAATATGGCCGTGGTGCAGAACGTATCCTACGAAAATTTGAGCGGATCGCATTTCCGTAGCCGGGATGTATGGTTTATGGGCGGCGACTACGATGAATATCTTTCGTCCAGTTGGATGGGCCGTTATCTGGAACATTATTACCCTAATTATCCGGATGCATTCCCGAGTGCCGAAATGCCCGATCCATTGGCTATTGAGATAGGCTCCGGATTATCCTTGGCGTTCCACCAATCCAACGGGTTTTCTGCCGCCTTGGGTATCCAGGATCCGGTGGCTTTCCATAACCTCATCAATAGTGTGGGAACCGAACCACTCATCAATTTCCCCGATAATTATGCGGGTGATGAACTGCGTTATATCATGGGCATGGAGCGGCAAGGCAATGTATATGCCGACCGTTTGCGCGACGTGTATTTAAATGGTTCGAATTCATCTTCGGTGGTTTATCCACAGATTTATCCGCATTTGGCACCGCAAGGAGCACTGTCCAACGGTTTGGCGCCACAACTGAAAATTATTTCGAGGTTGTTGAGTGGCGGTTGTAAAACCAAGATTTTCCTTTGCCGCATAGGCGGATTCGATACGCATGCCAACCAAGTGCTGCAGAACGATACCACCATGGGAAGCCATGCGGCATTATTATATCATATTTCATCGGCTGTGCAGGCTTTCCATAAAGATTTACAGGCGCAAGGTTTGGGAGATAAGGTGGTGACGGCCACCATTTCCGAATTTGGCCGGAGGATTCCATCCAATGCCAGCTATGGAACCGACCATGGAAATGCCGCACCGTTATTTGTATTCGGCAATTGCGTAAAAGGTGGCGTGTTCGGAACTAATCCAACATTCAGTGATTTACAACAAGGCAATTTACCGATGCAGATCGATTACCGACAAGTGATGACGGCTTTAGCTATGGATTGGATGGGTGCCGATATCAGCGCGTTGCAACATATCGCGTTTACCGAATGGATTGATTCGCGGTTGGATATTATCGAATGTAAGGCAGCCTCAATTTCCGAAAATAAAACGACCACGAATATTTTGGTAAGTCCGAATCCGACAGACAACCAATCTACCGTAAACTACAAGGTATCTGAAAGCGATACGTATCTATTGGCCATTTATACGGAATCGGGTATTGCGGTAGTGAAGCGCTCTCTGGGTTATATGACGCCGGGAAATAAGACGTTGACATTGGAAACACATGAATGGGCTGCCGGAGTCTACATGATTACCATTTTGGGCAGGAATACGAGGCTGTCGGAAAAACTTGTGGTGGCCAGATAACGTGTTATATTAATTCGAATGAAATTAAATAAATATAACAATCAATGGAATAAACTTCCATTCAAAATTTCTAATTGTACCAAGCGTTCGTAAGCCACCACTGCACTCAAGCCCAAAAAGATGGCGTTGATGACGATATTGGGATATTCCTTGTATTTGATGTGTTCCAATATGGCGAAAAACATGGTGATGGCGATTCCGATTCCAGCTAACGGAGTCAGAATCGGTAATATTTGGAAATACCAAGGCAAGATGAAGCCGAGTCCGGCCAATAGTTGCGTCAACCCGATAAATCTAACCAAGCCGGCAGAATGGCGTGGAATCCACGTGAGTTTTTGACCTAATTTATCGAGCGATGAAAATAATTTCATAAGGCCTGCGGGAATAAATGCCGCCGCCAAAATTGCTTGTATAGTCCAGAGTGCCGTTTCCATAGTTATATTATTTATAGTCTAAGTCCATGATTTCAAATAATTCCTTTTCATTTAATTTGAAAAGTGCCGGTCGGGGGAAGGCACCGGCTACATAAAATGTACCCGCCACCATCAAACCTTGATCTGCCGTCGGAATAAAATTACCTATTTTAAATGGATTGTTGCTGCCGCCAAAATATTTACGGGCTTTCAGTTCCCCGGATAAACTCAGGAAGCCAATGGCCACGCGGCCATTTTCGGTATTATATGCGTAGCAAAGATAGGGAGTATTGTCTACCGTTATTTTCCCCAGTTCAAACTCAGAATCGGCTTCGGCTTCTTCCACCAATAATCCGCCCATGTCATCCGTCAGGCTGACCACGCCGGAAGTTTGGGGAGACGACGGAAGCAAATAAGATTTTCCAAACGAAAAGCGTGTGATGGCTGCGTTGCCGTCATCCAAGGCCATGAAAGCCGAGGTGCCCGATGAAAAATGGCTTCCGTTATAAATGGCATCCGGAAATTCCACGCCGCCGTTAAATACCAAAAATGAAAAGCTGTAATTATTGAAACAATTGGCTACATATTTTCCGTTCCAACCGGCGGTATAAAATGGATACCGTTTCCCGGTACCATTTAGGTGGCTTACGATTTGGGTTTCCGCGTCTTGGAATACATTGGCATTGAGTGTCCATTCTACCTGCCCATCCAACGATATTTTTGAAAGTTGCGATGCGTAGGTCCAACGGTCGTATCCCAATAACAAAATGGAGGAATTGTCCACCACCGAAAATGCCAGTGGATACAACAAATTGGGAAATTCGGCGACGGTGGTTGCCGCACAGGTGTTTTCATCAATTTGCAAAATACGTGTGAATAAGCCGATTTCATCCATACAACCGGCATAAAATGTCTGGTTGATATATAACAAAGAAGGGAGCGGATGTTTATTTCCGCCGGCAATTAATGCAGAAGTCATGTACTCGCCTTTTTCGTCTACGCGAAGAATATACATCTGTGTATGGTTTACCGATGCCAAAATCAAGGCGCCGCCATCTGATGTTTCGTGGACATCTAATGTACGGTAGGTATTGCTGGACACTTGGTCGTCGTATATTTTAAAGAAGCCGGGTGCCATGCCTTTGGGTACTTCTTTTTTGCATCCTAGCAAGGTGATGGAAAGGACAATGAATACTATGTATGTTATATTTTTCATCGTCAAAAAGTGCAATAGTTGGTTCCAAATTTAGGTTGGCTTTTATTGGAGAAAGATACGGGCACACCAACGGAAAGATACAGTTCCAGATTGAGGAGATTGACATTGTCGGGCACATCCAAATAAGCCGACGAAGAAGATGCCTGGTCGTTGTAGCGATGTAGGTTTCCGGTTGGCGGAAGTAATGAGTATCGAACGTTGCCTCCCAAAGTCACCATGATTTTTCCCGCAAAAAATGAAACGCCCGCCCCACCGATGGCACCCACATGCACTTTGGCATAGCGGTCATTCGTTTGGGTAAGTGGATTTTTTGTTTCTTCGGACGGCGATAGTTGTGAAGAAAATTGGCGTGAGACCGTTTGTGTAACGGCAGAATGCATAAACCCGGTAAAAATTCCACCCTGTATAAATGGCGTAACACGACGGATAGTGAAGTCGTAACGCAACATCACCGGAATTTCAAAATAATTTAGACGGTTGAACTGTTCCTGTTGCAACGTAAATGCCGTACCATCGACGGCATCGGTCCACATGTATTCGTTTTTGTATGAATACCTGTATTGGAAATATAGTCCTTCCAAGGTCGCCGAAAGCTTATTCGTGATGCGGTACATGAGAAAAATTCCGCCGTTAAATCCCATATTTTTCATCAACGGTTGGTACTCCTTCGCCGTGGCACCATGGGACGAATTTGATGTGGGACTAAATACCGAATGATTTTTTAATACAATCGGTTGCGTAAAGTTTACGCCGCCTTTAATGCCGATGACCAACTGCTTTTTTCGATCAAAACTTTTGTTTTTTTGAGCGTTGACCCCAAAGCCAAAAACGACCAAGAATAGCCAGGTGATGGGTAAGGAGAGATTATGTTTGGTTGAATCCATCCTTTCAAAAGTGCAAATTTTTTTTGACGAGTAGAAATAAACCGACAAATAAAAATTGTCTTTGGCTACAAGTCCCGATATTCCATCGGCGATGCGCTAAAGTCGATGAGCGTCACTTTATATTGCCCGGTAGACGAATGATATTTGGCATCGGAATCCTGCAACCTTCTTTCCGGCAAATCGTGGATGTATGAATAGAAATCGTGTGCATCTGCAGGCGTGACTACGATGGAAACATTGAAATTTTCAAGTGCCAAGATTTCCGGATCTAGGTTTCTCTTATATTCCATGGCTTCGTCGTAATTCATATTCGATAGATTGTTGGCGAAGATAAATAAAGTCTCGGCTTAGCTCTACTTGACGATTCATAATATAATTCGTAGAACGTTTCGTCAGGTTGAGCGAAGCCGAGACCCACATAATTAAAATCCATGGTCATCGGCACTTGGGCCAAAGCTTCCTGGAATTGGAATGTCCAATAATCTTAAGAACACACCTAATTGTGCACGGTGATGTACGACTTGGTTCAATGCCATCCGAATGACTTCGGCTTTCGTCGATACGCTGTGGATTTGGTCGCCTGTTCTCAGCGTCCATTTTTCATCCAATTTATTTTCGTTCGAATCGACCAATTGCGATCTTCCATCCACCAATGATTTTTCGAAGAATTCCATCAAATCCTTTGTGTTGCTGATGGTGGAATGTTGATAAGGCGCGGTAGCAAAATCCAATTCCTCCGTAGTCAATGCCATCGTAATCCAAGTGGGCAATTCGGCAATGTGCGTGCTCAATTGACGGATGGTCATGCTTTTTTCGTGTGGTTTCCAATCGTATTTATCGTCTGGAATAATCTGCAACATTTTGCGCGTGGTGAGTGACTGTTCGTCCATTTCTTTCAAAAACTGCTGAATTCTGTTCATGATGTGCGTGTTTTAATAATGAAGACAAATTTCAGAAGAAGGACTGACAACCCTATGGCAGTTTCAAAAAAAAATATTTATTTTTTATGCTAAGTTTCTAGTATTCAGGTTTAATATTTTACGGGAAGTGTTTTCATGTATTCGGAAACGTGGATATGCTCCTGTTTACTGAAAGGGATATTCGTACAATGGATCTGTTGGATACGCGAAACTTTAAAATCACGGTAATCGTTCCGTAGGTGACACCAGCCGATCAAATGCCAATTGAACGCATAAAATATCATCCCGATAGGTTCCACTTCGCGCTGGCTTGCTTCTCCGTTATGGTTTTTATAGTAACCGGATGATGTGTTTGTGCGTGATACACTGCTGTAGAATGGATAAATACTCAAAATCGTTTTTGATATTTTCCGGAAATTGGAATTTGATATGGTCGCCCAAGGATTGCAGGTTTTCCTTTTGGTTGTTTTTCAACACCGATTTTACTTTTGTGAGTGCATTGGAATAATGCAACTGTATGGACTTATCGGCAAAACTGGTGACTAGGTATTCCATCAACATGAGCGCGTTGGCTTCGTCCGATGTAAAAGATACGGGCGGCAAAAAATATCCCTGCACGATAAAATATCCTTTATGAGATTCAAACCCCACGGGAATCCCCTGTTCGCCCAACGCCTTGATGTCACGGTACACCGTGCGTACGCTCATGTTGAATTGTTGTGAAATCTGTTCGGCGGTTACGTAACTTTTCGATTGTAACAGAATCAATATGCCAAAAAGGCGGTCAACACGGTTCATTGGGATAGCATGAGTTTGTGCAGTTCATTGACGGAACGCCAATTGCGTGTGGTGCCTTTTACTTTCAATTTATTTTCGAAAAAATTATTGTTCAGTTTGGAGTTGCCGTAGCCATCGGGGCAATATAAATACACATTCGTGCCGATGATTGCAAAACGGTCGGAAAGGGTTTGGTAAACCTGCATTTTTTCTACTAATTCCTTGTCTGGTTCTTCAAACAAAAAAACAACATATAATTTATTTTCCTGTAAATCCGATTCCTTTAAAAATGGATTTTCGTTCAGTGTTCTTTCTAAATCCGCGGCAGTTTTATGTATCACGGGCACCTCAAATTGAAATATCTTGAAAATCTGTTTTTCGATTTTGGGTGATAGGGTTTCAATTTTATCCTTGGACTGGAATATCACATTACCGCTTTGGATATACGTTTTCACCGCATCAAATTTTAATGATTCGTATAGCTTTTTCAATTCGGCCATCGGTACTTTCTTTTGGCCGCTTACGTTGATGCCGCGAAGTAGGGAAAGGTATGTATTCATAAGTAATAGATATTAGCCATTAGATTAAAAACAATAACTTAAATATTAAATATGGCTATTACTTATCATAAAAACCACTGATTGTTATTTAGTTGAGTTTAAATTCTACGGGCAAATTGAATCTCACATTCACATTCTTACCATCAATTTGGCCAGGTATCCAATCAGGCATTTTATTTACGACGCGGTATACTTCCATGTCTATTTCGGGCATAAGCCCTTTTGTTATATATACATTTTCAACATTTCCCGTTTCGGAAATTTCAAAAGTACAATATACCTTACCTTCAATTGATTTGTCTTTGGCCTTTTGTGGATAAGTAATATTATCTCTTAAGAATTTATACATTTCACTTTTTCCTCCCTTAAAATCTGGTTCTTTACTATCGTCAGCACAAATTGTGTCATTCCCGTTCTTGGCGAAACAATTTTTTTTTGTTTCCTTATCATTGATGTAGGCCATTAAACATTTTACAGAACCATCGGGGTAATATTCATAACTGTCACCTTCCAGTTTTCCATTAACATAATTTTCTAAAAGTTTTCTTTTGGCACCTTTGCTATATAAAATATCTTCGCCTTCCTGTTTATTTTTTACATAATTAAATTCTCTAACTAATTCTCCATTTTTGTATTCCATAAATTTACCGTCGCGAACTTCTGGCTCCAGGCACCAGTAATTACCGATTAAAACGCTAGAATCACTTGGGTCGTGGTATGAAATGATGTATGTCGTATCAGCTATCTTTTTAATCGTGTGGTATGTTGGAATATATATATCCTTGTTTTTTAGCGTATATCCTTTTCTTATTAAATTTTCGTAGCTGCGTACGGTATCAACGTCACCCATCCTCATCCTGTTTCTGTATCTTGAAAATGGAATTTCATCAGTTTTTAAGCTAAGCCAACTTGAAGCGAAATTTTCAGTATTTTTTCCACATGAAGTATCTGAACCAGCAGTGGTGTAACAGCTTATTGTGGCTGGTTTTCCTTTTGCATACATGATTTTTTTACTGATCTGCCCATTTTTATGATAGCAAATCCACTCTCCATCTTTCACACCTTTTTTATAATGCTTTACTGCGGATATTTGGTTGTTTCCGATGAAATATTCTTTTACTTCCCCGTCGTATTCATCATTTAAAAATGTACACTCTTCCTGCTTTGAACCATCTGGATAATAGTATATGAATTGACCATGATTGATACTTTTTTCCAAGTTTTTAAAAGTTCCCACCATTTGTAATTTATCCGACATATAATAATCAGCTACATGGTACAGCCCTTCCTTATATTCATAATGCCTATAAAACATGGCATTGCTTTCGGTCGTTTCATCCCAATATTTATCGAAATATTTTGTCCCATTTGCATTTTGCTGCGCATGCGATCCTATGGATATGCATAGGGTTGTTAAAAGGCTGATGTAAGTTTTCATTATATGGTTTTAATATCTAGGGTCTGCAGTAGCCGTTAAATTTGAAAAAATGTTTTCCTTAAATTTAAATAAACCGGCCACGGCAATCATGGCGGCATTGTCCGTACAATATTCAAATGCCGGGATATGGGCACGGATATTTCTTTTTTCGGCCAGCTTCGCAAATTTTTTACGTAGTTCGGAATTGGCGGAAACTCCACCGGCCAACGCAATATCTTTTGTGTTGTAGATGCTGATAGCCTTATCTAATTTATTGATGAGCACATCGGTAATCGTAGTTTGGATTCCTGCACACAAATCGGATTTGTTGTTTTCGGTGAACCCGGGTGTTTCCTTTTCCTTGGCACGCAAAAAATATAACACGGAAGTTTTCAGTCCGCTGAACGAAAAATTCAATTCGGGGATTTGGGGGTGCGGAAACGGAAATTTGGTGGCGTCGCCTTCTTTCGCTAATTTATCGATCAGCGGCCCGCCGGGATAGGGCAGTCCCATGATTTTGGCAATTTTATCGAATGCCTCGCCGGCGGCATCGTCCAATGTTTCGCCCACGATTTCCATGTCTAATGCACTTTTTACCAGCACGATTTGCGTATGCCCGCCAGAAACGGTAAGGCACAAAAACGGAAATTCCGGAAACGTCTTCTCTTCGTTTTCCTTGAATGCAAAATGCGCCAACACGTGTGCCTGCATATGGTTTACCTCCACTAGCGGAATTTGTAGTGCCAGCGAAAGGGCCTTGGCGAACGAAACGCCCACCATCAATGAACCGGGAAGTCCGGGACCTTTGGTAAACGCGATGGCGGAGAGCTGCGATTTTGTTATATTTGCCTGTTTCAAGGCCGAATCGATAACTGGTACGATGTTTGATTCATGCGCACGGGAAGCCAGTTCGGGTACTACGCCGCCATATTCGCGGTGGATATCCTGTCCGGCTACAACATTTGACAGCACTTGGCCGTTCTTGATGACGGAAGCCGAGGTGTCGTCGCAGGAAGACTCGATGCCCAAGATGATGATGTCGTTTCGGTTCATGTAAGGAGACAAATTGTATTGGAAAACGAGAACAAAAATACACCAAAAAAGCCGCGCGGAGTACTCAAAAAAGTACTGCGATTTTTTGCATTTCTTTTTTTAGGGATTTTCTCATTCATCATTGTGGTGTCTATTTTATTGGCATTCCCGCCGGTACAAACTTTCATCGCCCAAAAAGCGGCCAATTATTTTTCGAAGGAATTGGGTGTTTCCATCACCATCGATAAAATAGGTATCAGCCTCATCTCGCGAAAAATCCATTTTAAGGAACTCACGGTGCTGGACCATCACCAGGACACGTTACTGACGGCGGGAAAATTGAGTACGCGAATCGATATCCTCAGTATTTCCGAAAGTAATTTTGTATTGGGTGAAACTAGCCTGACGGATGCACTTTTCCGTTTGCATAAGTATGAAGGCGAGCAGGGTATGAACCTGGATTTTATTCTCCGCCAGTTTAAGTCCGACAAACCCAAAAAGACATCGGGTAAACCTTTCGGCTTTAAAATTAGAAAAATTACGTTGGACAATGTGGCCTTTAATTATATCGATGATACGGCCACACCGCTTCCGGCTTCATTCCAGCCAGCCAACATCCGCACCTTGATCTCGACGGGTGAAGTGAACGATTTCCGCATAGCCAAAGATTCCATTATTTTTAAGGTAAGGGAAATACAGGCATTGGATCGCTCGGGTTCGGGTATGGCACATTTTGAAACCGATTTTGTGATTTGTTCTACGGCCATGCTTTTTGAAAATACGCTGCTGGAAACTGTAGAAGGGAGTTTCGTTCGGGGCGATATCCGTTTCAAATATGCCAACTGGCAGAGTTTTGGCAATTTCATTGATTCCGTCAAGTTCGATTCGGATATTAAAGAGTCTACCATCCGCGTAAAAGATGTGGCATTTTATTCAGACGCTTTGTTGGGTATCCCGATCACCGCAAAATTTAAAGGAAAGGTAACCGGCCCAATTTCTAATTTCAGGGGACGTGATTTGGAACTTTCGTTCGGACAATATTCCGGCTTGATGATGGATGCCGACGTGTACGGCTTGCCCGACATCGATTCCATGTTTTTTGACGTGAAAATGCGTAAGCTGCAGGTAACCGCGGATGATATTGCCCAACTCAAACTCTATGAGGACGGCATGGGAATCGTGCTCCCCAAGGAGGTTTACCGCATGGGGATGGTTTCCTACACCGGACGCCTCACGGGAAATACATGGGATTTTGTAACCAAGGGTTTATTAAATTCCAGCGTGGGGGCCATCTATACCGATTTGCGTTTGGCGGGCGAACCGGGCTTCAAAAATCCACGCTATTCGGGAACGGTAAAAACGACATCGTTCGATCCCGGGAAATTAATGGGAAATACGGCTATCCTCGGGCCAATTTCCGGCGAACTTTCCGTGGACGGAAAAGGCTTCAACCCGAAAACGATGACGGTGACCGCAGTGGGCAATTTCAGTAGCTTTGTCTTATATGGTTATTCATACAAGAATATCCAATTGAATGGAACATTCGACAAGATGTCGTTTGACGGGAAGCTGAATATAAACGACGAAAACATTGGTTTGTCGTTTAACGGTGAAACGGATTTCTCCAAAGAAATCCCATTGTTTAATTTCGATGCAAGGATCAAACATGCCGATTTGCAGAAACTCGGTTTTTGGAAGGATACGTTGGTGATACATGATGTTCACTTAAACTTGGATATGGCGGCCAAAAACATCGATGAATTACAAGGCAAATTCATTGCGGACAGCCTTTCCTTTACGGCCGACACAAACACGCACTTTGTACAGAAAATAGACGTAACGGCAGATACCGCCGGTGGACAGCGCCGATTTCAGGTGTATAGCTCATTGTTGGATTTGAACATGGCCGGAAATTTTAAGTTCGTTCCGCTCATCAATAATTTGTTATATAACGCCAACAGTTATTTCCCTTCGCTCAAATTAAATTACGATACTGCTTTGGCACGTACGGATCAGCGTTTTAATTTTGATATTACGCTGAAGAACATGAAACCCGTATTCGATATCTTTGTTCCCGATCTTTACGTAACCCCAAATACCACACTTTCCGGAAGATATTTTTCTGATCTGAGGACGGCCGAATTGGATTTGCAATCGGGATACATCCGCTATAAAAAAATGAGGATAACCGATCCTGAATTGAGCCTCACCACATCATCCGGTGATGTGGAAATCGATTTGGCGCTTTCCCGTTTCAACGTATCGGATAGTTTGTGGTTCGATTATATCAACATCCGCTCAACAGCCAATAACGATAGCGTGAAGTTTGGCGTACAATGGGCGGCAGATGTATATGGAATCAGCAGCGGTAACATCAATTTCGGTACATGGCTCGGCAAGCCGGGGCAATATGACCTGTTCTTTTATGATACCCAATTATTGTTGAAGGAAAAGCAATGGAAACTGAGGGAAAATGCATTCGTCAGCTACTCGGGTACACAATTGTTGGTGAAGGATTTTGATCTCATAGCCGACTTTGGGGGCTCGTTAAAAATATCCGGTGTGGGTAGTGAAAGCAATGACGATAAATTGAATATCGCGCTCGATAAATTCCCCGTGGCATATTTACGTACGTTCGGCCAGAACCTTCCCGAATTGGGCGGTGCACTTTCCGGCACCGCTGGAATCGGAGGCTTGTTTACGAGTCCTATCGTTTCTGCCGATTTACGGATTGATACACTTTCGATGTATAAACAGTTGCTGGGCGATTTTTCGTTCACCAGTAAATATAACAACAACGACCAGTCGCTGAGCATAAACGGGGAATTGAAAACGGAATCGGGAAATTCACTGGAGCTGAAAAACGGTAAAATTTATCCGACCCGAAAAACGGGAGATAACATGGATTTGAAGTTGACCTTCCAACGGTTCAACATCAAACCGGCAGAAGTTTTCTTG
>Ga0247814_10000510_pt1 | contig 29945 bp, 31 predicted proteins | sample UWRJL179409R1_FD_179947 | JGI IMG/M metagenome (GOLD analysis project Ga0247814, IMG submission 179947) | Plant litter microbial communities from Arlington Agricultural Research Station in Wisconsin, United States - UWRJ-L179-409R-1 | ecosystem: Environmental > Terrestrial > Plant litter >... | reverse complement strand
ATCCGCAGCGGCGAGGAGCCCGCCCAGCACGACGAGAAGCACCGCCGCGCTGATGAAGAGCGGGATCATCATCGGCGCCTACTTTTTGCGCTCGGCGATGTGGAATCCAAGCAGAATGTCGCGCTGGATGCCGAACATGACCTTCTCGTCCTCCGGCTCGGCGTGGTCGAAGCCGAGCAGGTGCAGCAGCCCGTGGGTGGTCAGCAGCAGCAGTTCATCGAGGGTGGAGTGACCGGCAGTCTCGGCCTGGCCGATCGCAACCTGGGGGCAGAGCACGATGTCGCCGAGCAGGCCGGCGGGCGTGACCTGGTCTTCGGTGCCAGGGCGCAGCTCATCCATGGGAAAGCTGAGCACGTCGGTTGGGCCCGGCTCGTCCATCCACTGCACGTGCAGCTGCTCCATCGCGGCCTCGTCGACGCAGACGATCGCGAGCTCGGCGTCGGGGTGCACGTGAAGGTGGTCGAGGGCGAAAATCGCCAGGCGCTGCAGAGCAGCTTCATCGACCGCGATCGCCGACTCGTTGTTGACCTCGATGCTCATCGCTTCTTTTCCTTGAACTCTCTGGCCTGCTTCTCGGCGTCGTATTTCGTGTAAGCGTCGACGATCTGGCCGACAAGGGTGTGGCGAACGACGTCCGCGCTCGTCAGGCGAGCGAAGTGGATGTCGTCGATCTCATTGAGCACGGTCGTGACGAGCTGCAGTCCGCTCGCTCCCGTCGGCAGGTCGACCTGAGTGATGTCACCCGTGACGACGATCTTCGAACCGAAGCCAAGCCGGGTGAGGAACATCTTCATCTGCTCAGGGCTGGTGTTCTGCGCCTCGTCGAGGATGATGAACGCGTTGTTGAGGGTGCGGCCGCGCATGTAGGCGAGCGGGGCGACCTCGACCGTGCCGGCGGCGAGCAGCTTGGGCACGAGCTCTGGGTCCATCATCTCGTTGAGCGCGTCGTAGAGCGGCCGAAGGTACGGGTCGATCTTGTCGTTGAGGGTGCCGGGCAAGAAGCCGAGGCGCTCCCCCGCCTCCACCGCCGGGCGGGTGAGGATGATGCGCTCCACCTCCTTGCGCTGCAGAGCCTGCACGGCCTTGGCCATCGCGAGGTAGGTTTTGCCGGTTCCGGCGGGGCCGATGCCGAAGGTGATGGTGTTCTCGTCGATCGCGTCGACGTAGGCCTTCTGGCCGAGCGTCTTCGGGCGGATGCTCTTGCCACGACTCGTGAGAATCGCCTGGCTGAGCAGATCGGCCGGGCTGCCCTCGTGGCGCTCGAGGATTCGAGCGAACTCGGTCACCTCGCTGTCGCCGAGGTCGACGCCGTTGCGCACCATCTGGATCAGCTCCTCTACGAGTTCGCGGGCGGCAGCGACATCCGCTGCATCACCATCGAGCACGACACGGTTGCCGCGCACGAGAACCTCGACCGCGGGGTGGGTGCGCTCGATGGTCTTGAGAAGCCGGTCCTGCGGTCCGAGCAGGCGCACCATGGCGACGCCGTCGACTTCGAGCTCGTAATGAACCGCACTGGGATCGCTAACCGGCAAGTTTTCCTTCTTCAAGTTGTCCGCCGAGCACGTGCGCGTGCACGTGGAACACGGTCTGCCCCGCCGACTCGCCCGAGTTGAAGACCAGGCGGTACTCACCGTTCGAGTGTTCGGCGGCCAGTGCGTTCGCGGTAGCTACAACCTCCGCGAGCAGCGCGGGATTCCCGTCGGCAAGCTGCGCGACATTCGCGTACTCGGCCGTCTTGGGAATCACGAGAAGGTGCACGGGCGCCTGCGGGGCGATATCGCGGATCGCAATCACCCGCTCGTTCTCGAACACGATGTCGGCCGGGATCTCGCGCGCGATGATGCGCTCGAAGATAGTCGGTTCGGTGCTCATTGATCCAGCTTAACGTTTGGCGCGTTCCAGAGGCTGCGATAGAAGCGGATACGCAGCTCATCGCGCTCCACCCCGTACGCCTCGAAGAAGGCAGCCTCCAACCCGTCGCCGAAGTTCCAGCCGAGGCTCATGCTCGCGACAGCGAGGTCAGCCCACCGGTCGGCGAGGCCGAGAGAGCCGAGATCGACGTGCGCGACCCACTGGCCCGCCGCATCCACCAGGGTGTTGGGAACGCATGCGTCACCGTGGCAGACGACGAGGCGATCGATCGGCGGCACGTCGCGCCCTCCTCGCTGCTCGGCACTCCACTCGAAGGGGCAGTCGTTGACGGGCAACTCGTGCAGCGCACGCAGGCCGGTGCCGAGCGCGCGGGCGGCGGTGAGGGGATCCGTCTCGACAGCGCTGCGCGCGTCGATCGCCGCGGTGAGCATCCACGTGTCGCCGCTGTCGAGCACTCGCGGCACCGGATGCCGACCCGCAGCCCACCGCAGGCGCTCAAGCTCAGCGGTGAGCGGCGTGGGCGACCACTTGAGGTATCGCTCCGACAGGCGCACGGTGAGTCCGCCGTCGAGATTGAGCCAGACCAACTCTGCGGGCTCGTCGCCGATGAGCGCGGCCACCTCGTCGGGCAGCACATAGTCGGCCGGAGGCCGACCCGCGAGTTCTACCAACGGCCCAGTCGGGCGTTGAGAACGGCGATCGCCGCCGGCCCGGCCGTCGACGTGCGAAGAATCTCGGGCCCCAGTCGCACCCGCGTCGAGCCCTGCTGCTCGAGCAGGTCGAGCTCGCGCGGGCTGATGCCGCCCTCCGGCCCGACGATGAGAGCGATGCGGCCCGATGGTGCAAGCGGCACCTCGGTCAGGGCGACGTCTGCGGTGGGGTCGAGCACGAGTCCACTGATCTGCTTGGTGGTGGCGAGCGGCTCGACCACGGGCATCCACGCGCGGATGGACTGCTTGCTCGCCTCGCGAACGATCGCCTCCCAACGCAGCCGCCCCTTCTCGAGTTTGGAGCCCTCCCAGCGGCTGACGCTGCGCTCTGCCGCCCACGGGATGACGCCAGAGACCCCAAGCTCCGTCGCCGCCTGCACCGCAAGCTCGTCACGGTCGCCCTTCGCCAGCGCCTGCACGAGCCACAGCTGCGGGTCGGGCGCGGCCTCAACGCGCACGTCAGCCACCGTCAGCGCGAACGGGTCGATCGAGCTCACGACCCCGCTGACCACCAGCCCCCGCCCGTTGCCGATAGCGAGATGCTCGCCAACCCGGGTGCGCGCGACGGTGACGGCATGCTTCGCCTCATCCCCGTCGAGGGTGATCGAGTCGCCGACAGACGCCGACTCGAGGTACTCCGAGAGGTAGAGCGAGGCCATCTAGAGCCCGAGGAACCGGTCGCGCACCTTGGCGAAGAGCCCCTGCTGAAACTTCGAGAGAATCGGCGGCGGCGAGCTGTAGCTGCGCGCGAACTGCTCGATTAGGTCTTTCTCCTTGCCGTTCACCCGCGCGGGAGTGAGCACCTGCACACCGATCTTGAGGTCGCCGCGACCGCCACCACGCAGGTGGGTGACTCCGCGGCCCTTGACGGTGAGCACCTCTGCACTCTGGGTGCCCGGCTTGATGTCGACCGGCACGTCACCGTCGAGACCCTGCACGACCGTCTTGGTTCCCAGAATGGCATCGGCCATCGAGACCTCGACGGTGGCGAGCAGGTCGTCGCCGTTGCGGCTGAAGATGTCGTCGTGGCGCACCTTGATCTCGACGAAGAGATCACCGTTCTGTCCGCCGGCGGGGCCGACCTCCCCCTGCTCCTGCAGCTGGAGGCGCAGTCCGGTGTCAACACCAGCGGGGATGTCGATGGTCATGTTGCGCACGGCGCGCACGCGACCCTGACCCGCGCAGGTGACGCACGGGCTGGGAATGACCGTGCCGAAGCCGCGGCAGGTGCCGCAGGGGCTCGAGGTCATGATGTTGCCAAGCAGGCTGCGCACCGCGCGCTGGATCTGGCCGGAGCCGTGGCAGATGTCGCAGGGAATCGCGCGCGTGCCCGGGGTGCAGCAGCTGCCCTCGCAGGTCTCGCAGAGCACCGCCGTGTTCACCTCGATATCGCGCTTGGTGCCGAAGATGACCTCGCCGAGCTCAACCTCGACGCGCAGCAGGGCGTCGCCGCCGCGCTCCTTACGCGAACGCGGTGCAGCGCCGCTGCCACCGCCGCCCGGTGTTCCGCCGCCGAAAAACGTCTCGAAGATGTCGCTAAAGCCGCCGAAGCCCTGGGCGTTGAACCCGCCCGAGCCACCCATGTCGTAGTTCTGGCGCTGCGCGGGATCGCTGAGCACCTCGTAGGCATGCGTGACCTCCTTGAACTTCTCCTCGGCCTCTGCACCGGGATTCACATCAGGGTGAAACTCCCGCGCCATGCGGCGGTAGGCCTTCTTGATCTCTTCCGGGGTCGCCGTCTTCTCGACGCCAAGCACTGCGTAGTGGTCTGCCACTGTTCCCTTGATCCTCAGTCTTTAGTCTTCGCCGAGCAGTCGCGTGAGGTAGCGGGCTACCGCCCTCACTGCTGCCATGTTGTTTGAGTAGTCCATGCGCGTCGGTCCGAGCACGCCGAGTCTCGCCACAGTTCCGCCAGAGCTCGTGTAGCCGCTGCTCAGCACACTCGTCTCGCCGAGACCGAATTCCGCGTTCTCGCGACCGATGCTGACCGCGACACCGTTGCGGTCGACTTCGATCTCGCTGAACAGCTTGAGCAGGGTGACCTGCTCTTCGATGGCCTCGAGCACCGGAAAGATGCTGCCGTGAAAGTCTTCTTCGGTGCGCACCAGGTTCGCAGCGCCCGCCATCACGAGCTTCTCCTGCCGGTTGGCGGCAACCTGGTCGAGCAAGCTCGTGGTGATCTCTGTAACGAGGGCCTGACGCTCTGGCGCGAATTGGGCGGCGAAGCTCGCGAGAGCGGCAGCGGCATCCGCGAGTCCAAGGCCGCCGAGTTTCGCGTTTAGCTTGGTGCGCAGCTCAGCGAGAAAATCGGTGTCGACGTCGGCGCGGGAGTCAATGAGGTTCTGCTCCACCCGGCCGCTGTCAGAAATGAAGACGACCATGATGCGCCGTGCGGTCAGCGGCACGAGCTCGATGTGCCGCACTCGCGACTTCGCGAGCGACGGGTACTGCACGAGGGCGACATGGTTGGTCAGCTGCGAGAGCAGCCGAACCGTGCGCGCGAGAACGTCATCAAGATCGACGGATGCCCCAAGAAACGTTTCGATCGCGTGCCGTTGCCCCGCGCTCAGCGGGCGCAAATCGGCCAACTGGTCGACGAACAGGCGGTAGCCCTTGTCGGTGGGCACACGGCCCGACGAGGTGTGCGGAGCCGCAATGAGCTCCTCCTCTTCGAGCAGGGCCATGTCGTTGCGGATGGTCGCAGCCGAGACTCCGAAGGAGTGCCGCTCGACGATCGACTTGGAGCCGACGGGCTCTCGTGAGGCTACGTAGTCCTGCACGATGACGCGGAGAACCTCGAGGCTGCGCTCTGAGACCACGATTCACCCGCCTTTCGCCGTTAGCACTCCAATTGCTTGACTGCCAATAGTATCCCGACACGCGGGGCAACGGGCGTTGCACGCATCGTTATCGAAGCGCTACCTTGTCTCTGTGCTTGCGCGCACCCCGCGTTTCGGGGGCAGGCGCGACCACACCCATCATCGTTCACCTGAAAGGCAACGACCAATGACTGACCCCACTCCCGCTCCGGCACCGGCTCCCGTACCGGCCGCACCTCTCACCGAGGCTGAGGACAAGCAGTGGGCGGGCCTGTCCCACCTGCTGGGTATTCTCGGCTGGCTGCCGTCGCTGATCATCTTCCTTGTGTTCAAGGACCGCGGCGCTCGCACCCGCGTTGAGTCGAAGGAGGCGCTGAACTTCCAGCTCACCGCCCTCGCCGGCTTCATCGCGCTGTCGATCGTGTTCGGCATCATCAGCGGCATCGTGACCGCGATTTCGATCTCGTCGGCCTCCTACAGCGCCTATGGCGCAGGCATCGGCATCGCCAGCCTGCTCAGCGCTGTGCCGTGGCTGCTCTACGTGGCCGCGATCGTCATCTTCTCGATCGTCGGCTTCACGAAGGTCAACGCTGGCGGCTCGTACCGCTACCCCTTCGCGATTCGCCTCATCAAGTAGGTTCTTTCGCTGCAACGCCCCGGGCTTCGGCTCGGGGCGTTGTGCTTTTAAGTCAGAAGCCGCCTGACCACCGCGTCGGCAAGCAGCCGCCCCTTGAGGGTGGGCACCACCATCCTGCGCATCGCGGCCGCAGGCTCGACCAGCCCGTCGGCGATGAGGCCCGCCACCGCGGTGCGTCCCTCAGCGGTCAGCTCGCTGGTTGACAGTCCTTCTCGAATGCGGCTGCCCAGAAGCACCCGCTCGACCCGGCGCGTCTCGTCGTCGAGGGTCTCGCGGCCCGCGGCCGGTGAGTGGCCCGCCGCGATGCGGTCCGCGTAGGCCGCTGGATGCTTGACGTTCCACCAGCGCACTCCCCCGACATGGCTGTGCGCCCCGGGCCCCACGCCCCACCAGTCGTGGCCCTGCCAGTAGGCAAGGTTGTGCCGTGATTCGTTGCCCTCGCCACGGCTCCAGTTGCTCACCTCGTACCAGCGATAACCGGCGGCCTCAAGCAGCTCGTCGGCCAGCTCGTACATGTCGGCCTGCAGGTCGTCACTCGGCGCAGCGAGCTCGCCAACGCGAATCTGTCGGGCCAGCTTGGTGCCGTCTTCGACGATGAGCGCGTAGGCCGAGATGTGGTCGGGCCCCTGAGCGATCGCGTGCTCGAGCGAGGTGCGCCAGTCGTGCAGCGTCTCGCCGGGGGTTCCGTAGATGAGATCGAGGCTGACGGCGAGGCCAGCGTCGCGGGCCCACTGCACGACCAGTGGAATGCGCGCGGGGTCGTGGGTGCGCTCCAGAGTCGCCAGCACCGACGGCACCGCCGACTGCATGCCGAACGAGACCCGGGTGAAGCCCGCCTGCTTGAGGGCGAGAAGGTAGGCCGTGTCGACGGAGTCGGGGTTCGCCTCTGTGGTGACTTCAGCGGCATCCGCAAGTCCGAAGGTGTCCCGAACGGATGCGAGCATGTCTGCCAGATTCTCCACCGGCAGCAGCGTGGGGGTTCCACCCCCGAAGAACACGGTGCTCGCGGCTCGAGGCGGCAGGCCCGCGGCGTCGAGCACCCGCCCGGCCTGCGCGACCTCCTCGATCGCCTGGCCCGCGTAATCGCTGCGCTTCGCGCCGCGCAGCTCGTCGCTCGTGTACGTGTTGAAGTCGCAGTAGCCGCAGCGCACGCGACAAAAGGGCACGTGCAGGTAGACGCCGAAATTGCGTTGCTCGACGCCCTCGGTGACGCTGGCCGGCAGCAGCCCGTCGAGGGGCGCCGGGTCGGCGAGGGGAAGGGCACTGGGCATCCCCCCAGTCTGACACTTCGGAAACTCAGGAGTTCGAGCCGGCTAACGCGCGAGTAACGGCTTTTTGCGCAGCGAAGGGGGTTGAGTTCCTGAGTTTCCGAAACTGCGAGACTTGAGGGGTGACCACCTACATACTCTGGGACGTCGACGGCACGCTGGTGCGCAACGGCAAGGATGCGGGCAACCTCTACCACGAGGCCGTCGAGCTGGCCGTTGGCCGCTCCATCGCGAACCGCTTGCCCAACACGCACGGCAAGACTGATGGGCAGATTCTGCGTGAGACCCTCGCTGCGCACGGCTTACCGGAAGACCTGCACTCGTCGGCCAGCACCCACCTCGACGAGCTCAGCCGCCTTCGACACGAGAGCGGCAACCACCGCGAGCTCTGCCCCGGCGTGCACGAGGCCGTCGCGGCGACCGCGGCCAGGGGCTGGATCAACTGCCTGCTCACGGGCAACTCCGCGCTGCGCAGCCGCTACAAGGTCACGGGCGCCGGGGTGGATGCCGACGTCTTCGACTGGAGCCACTCCTACTTCGGCGAGGTCTCACCCATCCGCTCCGACCTCACTCTGCGCGCGAGAGCCGAGCTGCCCGACGACAGGCTCGTCATTGTGGGCGACACCCTCAACGACGATGTTGCCGCGGTCGCCGCGGGCATCCCTTTCATCGGTGTCGCTACCGGTGTTTTCGGTGCCGACGAGCTGCGCACGACCGGGGCGCTGGTCGTGATTGACGACCTCGCGACGGGGTTGGACGCACTGCTGGCAGCCGTCGAGGGCATCCGGACACCGCTGTCCACCCCCTAATGCGGGGTTGCGCTTGTGTTACCGCAAGTTAACATTCGATTCCAGTTGCTCGAATTTCCTCAACTTTTGACGAATACTGCTATACCCTTAGCCGACTGCTCGAATCAGTGATGACCGAGCAGCAAGGATTCCGACAATCGGAATCATGAAGAACGCTCCTGGAGGAGTTTTACATGGCAATTGGCACCGTTAAGTGGTTCAACGCAGAGAAGGGCTTCGGCTTCATCGCTCCCGAGGATGGTAGTCCGGACGTTTTCGCCCACTACTCAGCAATCGCGAGCGGCGGCTACAAGTCCCTCGACGAGAACCAGAAGGTCGAGTTCGACATCACCCAGGGACCCAAGGGTCCCCAGGCGGAGAACATCCGCTCCCTCTAGTCTTTAAGGCTGTTGTAGCAAGGAACGCCCCGACCCCGATGGTCGGGGCGTTCTGCTTTTAACCGCAGTGCTTCAGCGCTGCTTGCGCAGGTAGTCGATGCGCGCCTGCAGCTGCGCGACCGTCGCCGAAGCGACAGCCGGCCCACCGAGCACCCGACGCAGTTCCGCGTGGATGATGCCGTGCGGCTGCCCCGACAGCTTCGCCCGCATAGACACAAGACCCGCAAGCACCTTCCGCTGGTCTTTCAGAGTGCGGTACACCGGCGGGGGCGTGCGCTCCTCTGGTGAAAGCGCTGCCTCCCGCGCCGCCGAGCGGCGCGACTGCCGCGCCTGACGGGCCTGCAGCACCTCGCGCACCTGCTCGGGCTCGAGAATGCCAGGGATGCCGAGAAAGTCGTGCTCCTCGTCGCTGAGGGTTGCCGCGGCAAAGCCAAACTCGGCGCCGTCGAAGAGCACGCGGTCGAAGTTGGCGTCGGATTCGAGGGCCTTCCAGTCGTACTCCTCTGTGAGGCTCTCGCTGACGCTCTCGCTGCTCTCCGCCTCGGCCAAAAGCGAGTCATCCAGCAGCTTGTCACCGGTGTCGCGGTCGAGGGCGTGGTCACGCTCGAGCTCGAGGGCGTGCGCGAGGGTCATCAGCGTCGGCACACTCGGCACGAAGATCGACGCGATCTCGCCGCGGCGGCGCGCTCGCACGAATCGGCCGACCGCCTGCGCGAAGTAGAGCGGGGTCGAGGCGGAGGTCGCGTACACGCCAACGCAGAGGCGCGGCACGTCCACACCCTCGGAGACCATGCGCACCGCGACGAGCCAGCGGCTATCGCCCTGCGAGAAGGCGTCGATCTTGTCGGAGCCGGCCTTCTCATCCGAGAGAACGACGGTCGGTCGCTCGCCGGTGATGCGCTGCAGCAGGTCGGCGTAGGCGCGCGCATTCGCCTGGTCGGTGGCGATGACGAGTCCCCCGGCGTCGGGAATGTGCTCGCGCACCTCGGTGAGGCGGCGGTCGGCGGCGGCGAGCACCGACGGCATCCACTCGCCTTCCGGGCTGAGCGCTGTGCGCCAGGCCTGCGCGGTGACGTCTTTGGTGTCGCCCTCGCCGAGGCGGGCCTCCATCTCGTCGCCGGTGGTGGTGCGCCAGCGCATGCGGCCCGCGTAAGCCATGAACAGCACCGGCCGCACGACGCCATCGGCCAGCGCGCGGCCGTAGCCGTAGTTGTAGTCGGTGATCGAGGTGCGAATGCCCGCCTGGTCGGGCGCGTACGTCACGAAGGGAATCGGCGCGGTGTCGCTGCGAAACGGGGTTCCGGTGAGCGACAGCCGGCGCGTTGCACCCTCGAAGGACTCGCGAATCGCGTCGCCCCAGCTGAGCGCGTCGCCGCCGTGGTGCACCTCGTCGAGGATGACGAGCGTGCGCGCCGACTCGGTGATGCGCTTGTGCAGCTCGGCCTTGATCGCCACCTGGGCGTAGGTGACCGCGAGGCCGTGAAAGCGGCGTCCGCCGAAGGCGTCGCCGTTCTTGAACTCGGGGTTGAGTCGGATGCCGACGCGGTGGGCCGCATCTGCCCACTGCCGCTTGAGGTGCTCTGTCGGGGCAACCACGGTTACGCGATCGACGACGCGGCGAGCGATGAGCTCGGTCGCAAGGCGGAGGGCGAAGGTGGTCTTGCCTGCACCGGGGGTTGCCGCGGCGAGAAAGTCGCGCGGCTCCTTCTCGAAGTAGGTGTCGAGGGCCTCGGCCTGCCAGGCGCGCAGCTTGTCTGCGGTGCCGCGGGCGGCGCGCTCTGGGTAGGAGGGAGAGAGATGCTCGGCCGCGAAGGTGCCGACTGTCGGAGTCGGAATCGCGGGTATCGTCACTTGATCAGACTTTAGTCGACAGCACTGTCACGGCTCGCATCGAGACGGCGCAGGAGCTCGCCCTGCAGGTCGCGCTCGATCGAGCGGCGACCGCCGCGGCCCAGCAGCGATGCCTGGGTGACCGCGCCGCGACCGAAGCGCTGCGTGGCGGCGTCCATGACGCCCTCGGCCTCTGTCCAGGTCTCATCCGCGTCCCACAGGGCGCTCGACCCGCCGACGCCGAGTTGCTCCGCCCGCACACCGATGAGACGAATAGGGTCGTGCCGCCCGAGCGCCGTGTAGAGCGCCATGGCCTCCTCGAAGATGCGGCGCCCGGTCGAGGTGGGGTCGGCGATGGTTTTCGAGCGCGTGATCGTCGTGAAGTCGCCGTAGCGCACCTTGATCGCTATCGTGCGGGTCGACATGCCCGCCTCGCGCAGGCGCACCGCGACCATGTTCGAGAGCCGCAGCAGCTCACGGCGAATGACTCGCTCGTCGCTGATGTCGGTCGCAAACGTCTCTTCGTGGCCAATGCTCTTCTCGTCGGGGCGGGTGGTTACCGAGCGCGGATCACGCCCCCAGGCCAGGTCGTGCAGCTTTGCCCCCGCCGCCTCGCCGATCATGCGCTTGAGCTGCTCGACCGGAACCGCGGCGAGGTCGCCGATCGTGTGAAAGCCACGGTTCTTCAGGCTCTGCTCGGTCTTCGCCCCCACTCCCCACAGCTGGCTGATAGGTAGCGGATGCAGAAACGCCACCGTCTCGTCCCGCGGCACTACCAAAAGACCGTCGGGCTTCGATCGCCCCGACGCGAGTTTCGCGACGAACTTCGTTGAGGCCGCCCCGACGCTCACCACCAGCCCCGTCTCGGCCCGCACCCGCTCGCGCAGCAGGGTCGCCACCTCGATCGGCGAGCCGAAGATCTGGCGTGCACCGGCCACGTCGAGAAAGGCCTCATCGATGCCGAGCCGCTCGACCCGCGGGGTGAGATCGTCGAAGATCGAGAACACCAGCCGCGAGTAGTGCTGGTAGCGGTCGAAGTGCGGCTCGAGAATGATCGCCTGTGGGCAGCGGCGCTTCGCGATCGCGAGGGGCATGGCAGAGTTCACACCGAACTTGCGCGCCTCGTACGTCGCGGCGGTGACGACGGATCGAGCTCCGTCGTGAGCCACGATGACCGGAAGGCCGCGAAGGTCGGGCCGCTCGAGCAGTTCGACGGAGGCGAAGAAGGCGTCGAGGTCGGCGTGCAGGATCGTCGCGGTGCTGTCGTCCACCCCGTCCCGCGACTGTTGTCGGCTGCTGCCATCCTGCTTGCCCATACGCGCATTCTCGCAGCACCGACTGACCTCCGAGGTCGATGAGTGGCAAAGTGGACTCATGACCCAGCAGCACCCGTGGACTCGCTATGTGGCTATCGGAGACTCATTCACCGAGGGCATCGGAGACCCGGAGCCGGGCAGCCCCGGCGGCCACCGTGGCTGGGCCGATCGCGTCGCCGAGGTGCTCGCGGAGCAGACCACCGACTTCGCCTACGCCAACCTCGCCATTCGCGGGCGCCTGCTGCAGCAGATCCTCGACGAGCAGGTCGAGCCGGCTCTCGAACTGAAGCCCGACCTCATCTCGATCAGCGCGGGTGGCAACGACATCATCCGCCCCGGCACAGACCCGGATGACGTCGCGTCACGCTTCGAGGCCGGTCTCGCCCGCCTCACCAGCGACGGCGCGACCGTCGTCATGTTCAACGGCCCCGACATCGGCATGACCCCCGTGCTCGGTCGCGTGCGCGGCAAGGTCGCGATCTACAACGAGAACCTGCGGTTTCTCGCGAAGAAGTACGACGCTGTCGTTGCCGACATGTGGGCGCTGCGCGAGCTGGCGGACAGCCAGATGTGGGCGACTGACCGCCTGCACTTCTCCCCCATCGGGCATCACACGGTCGCCCGCATGGTGCTCGAGGCGCTGAACGTCGAGAACAGCCTCGAGCCGCTGCAGCCGGAGCCGCTGCCCAAGCGCCCGTGGCGCGCCGCCCGCGCCGAAGACATCGTCTGGGCGCGCGAACACTTCGTGCCGTGGGTGCTGCGGCGCATCCGCCACCAGTCCAGCGGCGACAACGTGACGCCGAAGCGCCCGGGTTTCTAGGGCCTAGCGGCCATACCGCATCGCCGACGGGCAATCGAACGAGTTCGCCCCGGCCATGAGCCCGACCTTGTTGAGGTACTGCACGACGATGACCTGAGCGCGGCCGTAGTTCGTCTCGGTGTACTCGATGCCCTTGGCCTCGCAGTACTCGCGCACGATCTCGTTGGCCTTGCGCAGGTGCGGGCGCGGCATGCTGGGAAAGAGGTGGTGCTCAACCTGATAGTTGAGTCCGCCCATGAAGATGTTCATGAACCATCCGCCGGTGATGTTGCGGCTGGTGAGCACCTGGCGACGAAGAAAGTCGACCTTGCTGTCGGCCGGCAGGATCGGCATGCCGATGTGGTTCGGCGCGAACGAGGCACCCATGTAGAGGCCGAAGATGGCCAGCTGAACGCCGAGGAAGGCGAAAGCCATGCCGAGCGGCATGAACGAGAACAGAACGGCGAGGTAGGCGACGTTGCGCACTGTGAGCAGCACGATGGAGAACGCGCGCTTGTCGACCTTCTTGCGAGAGAAGACCGTGCCGTAGGCGAGGCGGTGCAGGTTGATGCCCTCGAGCAGCAGCGCGGGGAAGAAGAACCAGCCCTGGCGGCGCGTGATCGCGGCCTGCCATCCGGTGAGCTTGGCAGCATCCTCTTCCTGGAAGATGATGAAGTCGGGCTCGATGTCGGGGTCTTTGGTCGCGGTGTTCGGGTTGCCGTGATGGCGCGTGTGCTTCGCCATCCACCACGAGTAGCTCATGCCGACGAAGAAGTCGGCGAGCACGCGGCCGGCGAGCTCGTTGGCCTTGCCAGAGTCGAAGACCTGGCGGTGAGCCGCTTCGTGACCGAGGAACGCGTACTGCGTGAAGATGAGGCCGAGCGCCGCCGCGATGAGCAGCGAGTACCAGGTGTCGTGCAAGAAGGCGAAGCCAACCCACGCTGCCGCGAGTGCGGTGGTGATTCCTGCGAAGGTGGCGAAGTAGAACCAGCGGCTGCGGCGCAGCAGGCCGGCATCGCGCACGGTGTTGAGCAGTGCAGAGAACTCGCTGACCGGGTTACCGACGCCACGAGGGCCGGTGCGGACGATGCGTGGGGCAGATGAGCCTGAGGCGGGTACAGCTATCGACACGGGACCTCGATGCTAGGTCGACTTCCCAGTCAAGCTAAGAGCTTGGGCGACTGCCCAACGGATATTGCCAGCATAGATGCCAACTCTGAGAAACCGTCGCAAGGTCAAAACAATTCATCTGGATGTGACAAACGCCACCATGCCCCAGGGTCGTCAATCGTCGTCGTGAGCTCAATCGGCACCTCGATGGTGCGCGCGCCGACGGTGAATGTGACTGCCCCGACATCCGTTCCGGCCGTCGCGAGGGTGACGGGCTGCAGGTCGACAAAGCGGCTGATCGGGGTGTCAGACCACACCACGATCGACGAGTCTGCCGTCGCGACGACCGCGGACTTGTCACCCCAGTCGGTCTTGTAGCTGGCGATGCTGTCGCCGGTGGTTACGAGGGTGACCTGGTGGAATCCGACCTGGGCGGTTGCTAGCAGCGCCTGAATGTCACGGTCGAGACTCGGGTGGTTCTTGCCGCCGAGCATGACACCCACCACCGTGACCGTCTCGGTGCCGACGACGTAGTCGGCGGCAAACAGCAGGCAAGCGCCGGCCTCGTCGAGGGTGCCGGTCTTGATTCCGCGAACACCGTCAATGCCGAGCAGCTCGTTGGTGTTGTCGATCTCGCCGACCCCGCCGATCGAGATGTGCGTGGTTGCAACGATCTGCGACACGAGCGGATGCGCGAGGGCGATCTTTCCGAGTTCGACGAGGTCGGTGGCGGTGGCGCGGTTGTTTGGAGACATGCCGGTGGCATCCGCCATGGAGGTGTTGGTGAGTCCGTGCTTGTCGAGCCAGGCGCGGGCGGCGACCACGTAGTCGGCCTCAGAGCCGAAGGCCCAGTTGACGAGGGTGGCGGTGTAATTGTTCGCCGAAGCGACGAGGGTGAGCTGCAGCAGTTGGTGCTGCGTGAGCACGAGACCAGCCCGCACCGGCTCAACCTTGCCGTTGTCGGCGAGGTACGAGCTGTAGAGCCGCACGTCGTTGGCGGTCGTGGTGATCTGCGGCCCCTCCTCGCCGACGGCGAGCGGGTGCGCGTCGAGCACGACGAGCGAGGTGATGACCTTCGACAGCGAGGCGATGGGCAGGGCTTCGCCGCTGCCGCTGGTGGCGAGGGATCCATCCCAGCCGATGGCGCCGATCGCTGTTGCGCCGTAGTTCGGCCACACCAGCTCGGGGGCTGCGGTGACCGGGGCCTCCCAGCCCTGCACCTGTGCCGTCTCGGCGTGCAGCGGCGCGAGCAGCGTGAACGGAAGGTAGAAACCCGTGGCCAGAACCACGCCGAGGCCGCCAAAGACGGTGATACGCCGGCGGCGAAGAATCTGTCGGCGGGTCAGTGGCACCCGTTGATTCTAAAAGGCGCTGGCTGCGCGCCCGGTCAGACCCGCAGGGCGTAGAGCGCGACCGCCGAAGCGGCGGCAACGTTGAGCGAGTCGACGCCGTGCAGCATCGGTATCGTGACGATCGTGTCGGCGGCCTCGAGAGCCTGCCTGCTGAGGCCGTCGCCCTCGGCTCCGAGCATGATCGCGACCCGCTCTGGCGGGTCGACCTCGAACACGTCAAGCGAGACCGCGTCATCGGCGAGCGCGAGGGCTGCGAGGTGAAAGCCGGCGTCTTTGAGAACGGATGCGGCCTCCGGCCAGTCCGGAAGCCGCGTCCACGGCACCTGCAGCACCGTCCCCATGCTCACGCGCACCGAGCGGCGGTACAGCGGGTCGGCGCAGCGCGGGGTGACGAGCACGGCGTCGGCGCCGAGACCCGCCACCGAGCGAAAGATCGCGCCGACGTTGGTGTGGTCTACGACATCCTCGATGACGACGACGCGGCGGGCAGTGGCAAGCAGTGCGGCAGGGTCGGGCAGCGCTGGCCGATGCATCGAGGCGAGGGCACCGCGGTGCATATCGAAGCCGATGAGGCTCTGCAGCAGCTCAGAGCTGCCGATGAACACCGGCACGTCGTACTGCTCGAGTAGCGCAGAGACCTCGGGCAGCCACTGCTCGAGCAGCAACACCGAGCGGGGGCGGTGCCCCGCGGCGAGCGCCCGGGCGATCACCTTTGCGGACTCGGCGATGTAGAGGCCGCCGGCCGGTTCGCTCACGCGGCGCAGGGCGACATCCGTGAGGTTCTGGTAGTCCCGCAGCTCCGGAGCGCTGAGATCGGTGATGCGGTTGATGTGCACGGCGCTCCCAATTCTTCAGCCTTCGGTAACATATCCGAAAACTTCAGTGTTTAGTCTGGGGGAACACACCCGAGGAAGGAGACACGATGGCTGTGGCGACTCCTTCTGCCGAACTCTCCCCCGCGACCCTCACCCAGATCGATCTGGCCGTGCCCCTGCTCGAGGGTCGCTCTATCGCTGTGCTCACCGGCGCGGGCGTGAGCACCGACTCTGGGATCCCCGACTACCGCGGCGAGGGCGCCCCCAAGCGCAGCCCGATGACCTTTCAGCAGTTTCTCGTCGACGCGCAGTACCGCAAGCGCTACTGGGCCGGCAGCCACCTCGGCTGGAAGCACTTCGATGCCGCACGCCCCAACACCGGGCACCGGGTGCTCGCCGAGCTCGAGGCCAGCGGCCAGGTGAACGGCGTCATCACCCAGAACGTCGACGGACTGCATCTGAGGGCCGGATCGCAGCGGGTCGTCGACCTGCACGGCACCATGGACAAGGTGCGCTGCCTCACCTGCGGCCAGAGCTTCGCGCGCGCAGGCATTGCCGACCGTATCGCCGCGGCGAACCCGTGGCTCGAGGCGATCACCATCGACGAGATCAACCCGGATGGCGACGCCTCGCCCGCCGCCTTCGACGACTTTCTGACCCCTGACTGCACCGTGTGCGGCGGAGTGCTCAAGCCCGACATCGTGTTCTTCGGCGAATTCATTCCGGTTGAGAAGTTCAGCGAGGCGTCCGCGCTGGTGAAGAAGGCCGACGCGCTGATCGTCGCTGGGTCGTCTCTGGTGGTCAACTCTGGCATCCGCCTCATCGAACAGGCTCGTCGGCGCCGCATCCCCCTCATCGTCATCAACCGGGGCGAGACCAAGGGCGACACGCAGGCCGCGGTTAAGATTGACGCTGGCACCTCTGAGGTCTTTCTCACGCTGCAGCAGCGTCTGCGCTAGTGCCTGACCGAAAGGCCCCGGCATGACCATGCTCTACCTCGTGCGCCACGGCGAGACCGACTGGAACCGCGCGCGCAAGATTCAGGGCAGCACCGACATTCCGCTCAACGATCTCGGGCGCGAACAGGCCGCCACCTCTGGACGCCTCCTCGCCCGTCGACAGTGGGATGCCGTCTACGCCAGCCCCCTCAGCCGTGCCTTCGAGACGGCCAGCATCATCGCCGCAGAGATCGGACTGCCCGCGCCAACCGCCCTGCCCGCTCTCGTAGAACGCAACTACGGCACCGCGGAGGGCATGACCGGCAGTGACATCGACCGGCTCTTTCCCAACGGAGCGGATGTGCCGGGCCGCGAGACCCGCGAACAGGTCGCCGCCCGCGTGCTGCCCGCCCTGCACGAGCTCGCCGCACAGCACCCCGGTGAGAACCTGGTCGTCGTTGCCCACGGTGGAGTGATTCGCACGGTGCTGAACTCCGTAGCCCCGGACGGGCATGTCGACGCTATTCGCAACGGCAGCATCCACAGCTTCCGCCATGTTGACGGCGGACTAGAGCTCGTGGCGTTCGACGACCCGATCGAGCTGGAGTCGCTCGACTGTGCCGACGACGAGCTCGAGGAGCAGAACGCTATCGAGGGCCGCGAAGCGGCCGCCTCGTAGTTTCGGAAATTCAGGAGTTCGCGACCTTTGGCGCGCCGAAAGGCCACTTATGCGCAAGAAGTAGCGCCAACTCCTGATTTTTCAGAAGTGACTCAGGCCTCGTCGGCCAGCTCGCCCGCACCAATGAAGTCGCGCACCAGCTCGGCAGCGATGCGTGGCACCTCGTAGTGAATCAGGTGGCCAACACCGGGAATCACGTGCAGCTCGGCGTTCGGCATGAGGTCCGCGAGCGCGTGCAGGTGCTTGACCGCGGTGATCGGGTCTTTCTCCGCACCGATGAGGATCGTCGGCATGGTGATCTTCTCGGCGAAGTCGAGCACGGTGTAGCTGATCGAGGCCTCGAAGGAGTCGACGACCGACTGCCGTGAAGCGAAGCGCCCGAAGTAGGTGTGGTGCTGATCGTGAATCCAGCGTCGCAGCTGCTTGTCACGCGTCTCGGCAAGCTTGACGCTCATGCCGCGAATGACTGCCCAGTTGCTCAGCTGCCAGTAGCCGACGCGCTCCGGCAGCTTGAGGGCGATGCGGTAGAACGCCATGGTGAGGCGGGTGAGAAAGGCGCTCGGCCCCTGCAGTGCGGGGGCGGCGATGGGGTTGATGAGAACGAGCTTCGGGGGTGCGATGAGTCCGTGCGCGATGGCGTAGCTCGAGATGATCGAGCCGAAGGAGTGGCCGATGACCACGGCATCCTCCACATCCAGCTGCTTCATGAACTCGGCGAGCCAGTGTGCATAGCTGTCGATGCTGTGACCGGCGTCGAGCTCGCCCGACTCGCCGAAGCCGGGCATGTCGGCGCCGATGAAGCGCACGCCGCGAAACTGCGCGATGACGGGCTCAAGGCCGTGGTGCTCGCCACGGTAGCCGTGGGCGATGACGACGGTCACGGGGGCGTCATCCGGTCCGTAGACCCAGAAATGGGTCTCACTTCCGAGAACGGTGAGAACCTGCTCGCGAATAGGCAGTTCGTCAAGCAGTTTTGCGTATGGAGAGAAGACTGGCATCGAACCCCAAGTTTAGGTGCCGAAACCTCCATAGACTCGAAAGGACCGCGCAACCGGACCTTTGGGGGACGACAAGTGTCATTTACCGCACCGATTCAACTGCCAGGACTTGCCCTCGACCCTCAGTGGTACAAACGGGCTGTGTTCTACGAGGTGATGGTGCGGTCGTTCCTCGACAGCAATGCCGACGGCTCTGGCGACCTCAAGGGTCTCGTCTCGAAGCTCGACTACCTGCAGTGGCTCGGTATCGACGCGCTGTGGCTTCCGCCGTTTTTCCAGTCGCCGCTGCGTGACGGTGGCTACGACGTCGCCGACTACAAATCGATCCTCGCCGAGTTCGGCACGGTCGACGAGTTCCGAGACCTCGTCACCAAGGCCCATGAGCGCAATATGCGGGTCATCATCGACCTTCCGCTCAACCACACCTCCGATGCCCACGAGTGGTTTCAGCAGTCCCGCAGCGACCCGGAGGGTCCTTACGGCGACTTCTACATGTGGAGCGACACCGACGACAAGTACCCGAACGTGCGCATCATCTTCACCGATTACGAGGAGTCGAACTGGGCCTTCGACCCGGTGCGCCGCCAGTTCTACTTTCACCGCTTCTTCTCGCACCAGCCCGATCTCAACTACGAGAACCCGGCCGTGGTCGAGGCGGTCTTTGACATCATCCGCTTCTGGCTCGACCTGGGCGTTGACGGATTCCGCCTCGACGCGATTCCCTACCTGTTCGTCAGCGAGGAGGGCAACGGCGAGGGTGAGCCGCCGACGCACGAGTTTCTCAAGCAGGTGCGCGCAATGGTCGACCAGGACTACCCGGGCCGCGTAATGATCGCCGAGGCCAACCAGTGGCCGAACGAGGTAGCCGCCTTCCTCGGCACGGATGACGAGCCCGAATGCCACATGGCCTTCGACTTTCCTGCCATGCCCCGCATCTTCTACTCGCTCCGCTCGCAACAGGCCGGTGAGCTCGTGCGGGTGCTCTCTGAGCACACCCACGTGCCCCAGGGAGCCGGCTGGGGCGTCTTTCTGCGCAACCACGACGAGCTGACGCTCGAGATGGTCACAGAGGAGTACCGCCAGGCTATGTACGGCTGGTACGCCTACGACCCGCGGATGCGCGTCAACGTCGGCATCCGCCGTCGCCTCTCGCCCCTGCTCGACAACAGTCGCGCCGAGCTGGAGCTCGCGCACGCCCTGCTGTTCTCACTACAGGGCTCCCCGTTTCTGTACTACGGCGACGAGATCGGCATGGGCGACAACATCTGGCTGCCCGACCGCGACGCGTCCCGCACGCCCATGCAGTGGACCCCCGACCGCAACGCCGGCTTCTCGTCGGCCGACCCCGGCAAGCTCTACCTGCCCGTTGTGCAGTCGCTCGTCTACAACTACCACCACGTCAATGTAGAGGCCCAGCTGGCCCAGTCGCGGTCGCTGCTGCACTGGATCCGCAACGTCATTCACGTGCGCAAGGGGCACCCGGCTTTCGGGCTCGGCCAGCTGCGGGTGCTGCCGACCAACCACGAGTCGGTGCTCGCCTTCGTGCGCGAGTACCCGGGCAGCGGCAACCAGTTCGGCGACGCACCAGAGACAGTGCTCTGCGTCTTCAGCTTCTCGCACAACCCAGCGTCGGTGAAGATCGAGGCGCCGGAGTTCGCTGGCCTGTCGCTGCGCGACCTGTTCGGCGGCGGCGACTTTCCGACCTTTGACGCGAACGGCGCGATCGAACTCACCGTCGGCACGCAGGGCTTCTACTGGCTGCACGTCGGCGATGGCCACTTCGCGGGAGGTCGCGCGAGCTAGGTCGGCGGTGGCTTGTAGCCTGACGCTATGAGCAATCCGTGGTTCCACACCCTTGGCGTCTTCGATCTCGAGACGACCGGAATCGACGTCACGTCGAGCCGTATCGTCTCGGCCCATGTCGGGGTGATCGGACCGGATGGCGAGGTCATCGAGCAGACCGACTGGCTGGCCGACCCTGGCATCGAGATTCCTGAGCAGGCCAGCGCCGTGCACGGCATCACGACCGAGCGTGCGCGCGCCGAGGGGCGCCCGGCCGCCGAGGTGGTCGGCGAGATCATCGCGGCCCTGCAGAGCCTGTTCTCGCGCGGAATCGCGGTCACGATCTACAACGCCTCGTATGACCTCAGCCTGCTCGCTCACGAGGCGAGGCGCCACGGCCTCGCACCGCTCGACTCCCCCGCGCCGGTGATCGACCCGCTCGTGCTCGACAAGGCGGTCGACAAGTACCGCAAGGGCAAGCGCACGCTCCAGGCAGCCGCGCTGCACTACAACGTCAGCCTCATCGACGCCCACACCGCAGGGGCGGATGCCGTCGCCGCCGGCCGCGTCGCCCAGGCCCTCGCGCGCAGCTTTCCAGCCGAGCTCGCGCTCGAGTCGGCCGAGCTGCACGCCAAGCAGATCATCTGGGCAGCCGACCACGCCGCGAGCTTTCAGGAGTACATGCGCCGCACGCGCGACCCCAACTTCACCGACTCAGGGCTCTGGCCGGTTCGATAATCTAACGCAAAAAGAGGGCGAGCACCGAAGTGCTCGCCCTCTTTTACGTAGGTCTAGTTACGCGCCGAAGCCCTTGTAGCGCGAGTTGAACTTCTCAACGCGGCCCGCGGAGTCCATGATGCGCTGCTTGCCCGTGTAGAACGGGTGCGAAGCCGACGAGATCTCGACGTCGATGACCGGGTAGGTCTCGCCGTCCAGCTCGATCGTCTTGTCGCTGGTCGCGGTCGAACGCGTGAGGAAGGTCTCGCCAGAGGCCAGGTCGCGGAAAACGATCGCGTTGTACGCGGGGTGAATGTCGGTCTTCATGGGGTGTCCTTAGTGAAAGAAAGTCATACGGCACACAGGCCGACTATCGAGCTTACCAGAAACTGTCACGCTGCCCTAGCGGAGTATCGCCCGTTGATTTTTTCGACGGTCAACTCGAGCCCGAAGGTGAGGCTGAGGTTGGCGGGGTTGAGCACCTCGTCGATCGGGCCAGCTGCGGTGATCGCGCCGCCCTTGAGCAGCATCGCGTGGGTGAACCCGGGCGGGATCTCCTCAACGTGGTGCGTGACCATGACGATGGCTGGGGCGGTCGGCGCGCTGGCATAGCCGCTGAGCAGCTGCAGCAGCTCCTCGCGGGCGCCGAGGTCGAGTGAGGCGGCAGGCTCGTCGAGCAGCAGCAGCTCAGGGTCAGTCATGATCGACCGGGCGATCTGCACCCGCTTCTGCTCACCGTCGCTGAGGGTGCCGAAGAGGCGATCCTCGAAGCCACCGAGATTCCATTCGGCGAGCACGCGCTTGGCGCGGCGCTCGTCGACGTCGTCGTACTGCTCGTTCCAGCGTCCGGTCACCGAGTAGGCGGCGGTCAGCACCACGTTGAGCACCGTCTCGTCGGCCGGCACGCGCTTGGCGAGGGCGGTCGAGGCGAAGCCGATGCGGGGCCACAGCTCGGCGAGGTCGACGCGGCCCAGTTCGTCATCCAGCACGATTGCGGTGCCAGAGGTGGGGTGCATCGACGCGGAGGCGATGCGCAGCAGCGTGGTCTTGCCTGCCCCGTTCGGGCCAAGAATTGCCCAGCGCTCGGCGGAGTCGACGGTCCAGGTGACCGAGGTGAGAATGGGGCTGCCGTCACGGACGACTGAGACGTCAGTGAGGTTCAGAACGCTAGACATTTGGTTCCAGTTTAGATCAGGCGAGGGACTCGTAGATTGCGGCGGTCTGGGTCGCGATGCGGGCCCAGCTGAATTCTGTCTCGGCGCGAACGCGGCCGGCCTCGCCCATCCGCTTCGCCGCTGCAGGGTCCGAGAGCACCTCGATGAGGGTGGCGGCCAAGTCGTTGACGAACTTTTCGGGGTCTCGGGGGGTGCCCGTGCCATCCGTGACCTGATCGATCGGAACGAGTCGCCCGGTCACGCCGTCGACGATGACCTCGGGGATGCCGCCGGTCGCCGTTCCGACAACGGGGGCACCGCAGGCCATGGCCTCCAGGTTCACAATGCCAAGTGGCTCGTAGACCGAGGGGCAGACGAAGGTGGTGGCCTTGGTGAGCACCGCGCTCAGCTCGTACTGGCTGAGCAGGCGGTCGATCCACACCACGCCGTCGCGCTGCGCGCTCAGCTCGGCGACGCCGGCCTTGACCTCTTCGAGAATCTCGGGGGTGTCTGGGGCGCCGGCGCAGAGCACAAGCTGCACGTCTTTCGGCAGCTTCGCCGCGGCCTTGAGCAGGTAGGGCAGGCCCTTCTGGCGGGTGATGCGGCCGACGAAGACGACGGCGGGGCGGTCGGGGTCGATACCGAGGCTGCGCACCAGCTCGTCGTCGTCCACCGGGTGCCAGCGCTCGAGGTCGATGCCGTTGTAGACGACAGTGACCTTCTCCTCGTCGAGGAAGGGGTAGGAGCGCAGGATGTCTTGCCGCATCCCCTCGCTCACCGCGATGACCTTGGCGGCGCCGGCAAACGCGGTCGCCTCGATCCAGCTGGAGACGCGGTAGCCGCCGCCGAGCTGCTCGGCCTTCCACGGGCGCAGCGGCTCGAGGCTGTGGGCGGTGACGACGTGGGGAATTCCGTGCAGAAGCGAGGCGAGGTGTCCGGCGCCGTTCGCGTACCAGGTGTGGGAGTGCACGAGGTCGGCTCCCGCGACGTCCTGCGCGATCTGCAGGTCGACGCCGAGGGTGGCGAGCGCGGGGTTGGCGGTGGTGAGCCCCGGGGGCACGAGGTAGGCGAAGGTGCCCGCTTCATCCCGCGGCTGGCCGAAGGCGCGCACGACCACATCGAGCTGCGGACGAAGGGCCCGAACGAGCTCGGCGACGTGAACACCGGCCCCTCCATAGACCTCCGGCGGATATTCACGGGTAATCAGGTCGACGCGCATGCGTCAAACGCTAGTCCCCTCCGGGTGGCTCGCATACTCTGGTGCCATGGCTTCAAAGAAGATCTTCGGAATCGTGCTCGCCGGTGGCGAGGGCAAGCGCCTCATGCCCCTGACGGCCGACAGAGCGAAGCCTGCCGTGCCCTTCGGTGGCGGCTACCGCCTCATCGACTTCGCGCTGAGCAATCTGATCAACTCCGGGCTTCGCCAGATCGTCGTGCTGACGCAGTACAAGTCGCACAGCCTCGACCGCCACGTGTCGCAGACCTGGCGCCTCTCCGGCATGCTGCACGCCTACGTCGCCTCGGTGCCAGCCCAGCAGCGCCTCGGCAAGCGCTGGTTCAGCGGCTCGGCCGATGCCATTTTGCAGAGCCTCAACCTGCTGCGCGACGAGAAGCCCGACATCGTCGTCGTCGTCGGCGCCGACCACGTCTACCGCATGGACTTCGCCCAGATGATCGAGGCCCACATCGAGTCCGGTCGCGGGCTCACCGTCGCGGCGATCCGCCAGCCGATCGCCCTCGCCGACCAGTTCGGCGTCATCGAGCTCGACCCGAAGGATCCGACCAAGATCGGGGCCTTCCGCGAAAAGCCGACGGATGCCGTCGGACTCGCCGAGTCCCCCGGCGAGGTGCTGGCCTCGATGGGCAACTACATCTTCGACGCCGACGTGCTCATCGACGCGGTTCTGCGCGACGGGGAGCGCAGCGACTCCACCCACGACATGGGCGGCGACATCGTCACCGACTTCGTCTCACGCGGCGAGGCGAGCGTCTACGACCTCAACCGCAACGAGGTGCCCGGCAGCCGCGACCGCGACCGCTTCTACTGGCGCGACGTCGGTAGCATCGACTCCTTCTTCGAGGCTCACCAAGATCTGGTGTCGGCCCTGCCGATCTTCAACCTCTACAACACCGATTGGCCGATCTTCAGCCAGCACCTCAACTCGCCCCCCGCCAAGTTCGTGCGCGACGCCCGCGGCTTCGTCGGCACGACGATCGACTCGATCGTCAGCCCGGGCTCGGTGCTCTCTGGCGCACACGTCGAGCGCAGTGTTCTCGGCCCGTGGACCAACGTCGAGTCTGGCGCGATGGTCATCGACGCGATCGTCTTCGAGCGGGTGCAAATCGGCCCGAACGCGGTCGTGCGCAAGGCTATTCTTGACAAGGATGTCGTGGTCGACGCGGGCGCCGAGATCGGTGTCAACGCCGAGGCGGACCGCGCCAAGGGCTTCACCGTCACCGACTCCGGCATCACCATCGTGGGCAAGGGCGTTCACGTCACCAAGTAGCTCGAAAGGCCCACCCGACCCATGGCCCGCTTTCTCGTCGTGCTCGACGTCGACTCCACCCTCATCGAGAACGAGGTCATCGAACTGCTCGCCTCCGAGGCAGGCTCGCTCGCCCTTGTTGAAGACATCACCTTTCAGGCGATGAACGGCGAGCTGGACTTCGAGGCATCCCTTCGATCGCGCGTTGCCACCCTGAAGGGACTCCCCTCGACCGTCTTCGAGGATGTCGCCCCCGCCATCCAGGTGACCGCCGGCGTTCCCGAGATGGTCGCCGGCATCCACGCGGCCGGGGGCTGGGCGACCGTCGTCAGCGGCGGATTCCACGAGGTGCTCGACCCGGTGGCCGCGCAGCTCGGTCTCGACCGGTGGCGGGCCAACCGCCTCGAGATCATCGACGGTGTGCTGACCGGTGGGCTGGTGGGTCCTATCATCGACGCGCAGGCGAAGGCGGACACCCTGCAGGAGTGGGCCGCAGAGCTCGGCGTGCCGCTGCGTCAGACGGTCGCGGTCGGCGACGGCGCGAACGACCTCACCATGATGGCGCTGGCCGGCCTGTCGGTCGGTTTCGACGCGAAGGCGCCCGTGCGTGACCTGGCGAACGTGCTGATCGACGAGCGGGATCTGTCGCTGGTGCTGCCGCTGTTGGGGCTTCGGGGCTGAGCCCCTCATACCGATGGCCGAGACGGCCATCGGCGCTGGCGTCGCAGCAAAGGCCCGAAAGCGCCTTTGCTCATAGCTCCAGCGCGCGGGCTAGTGCCCCATCCCCAGTCCACCATCGACGGGGATCACCGCACCGCTGATGTACGCGGCGTCGTCTGACGCGATCCACGCGATGACCTTGGCAACTTCTGAAGGAGTCGCAAACCGCCCGGCGGGGATGGACTTCTTGTAGCTGGCTTGCAGGTCGTCAGAGAGCTCGGCCGTCATGTCCGTCTCGATGAAGCCGGGGGCGACGACGTTCGCCGTGATGCCACGGCCGCCGAGCTCGCGGGTGATCGAACGAGCGAAGCCGACGAGGCCGGCCTTCGACGCAGAGTAGTTCGCCTGGCCAGCGCCACCAAAGAGACCGACGACGCTGGAGACGAGCACGATGCGCCCGAACTTGGCCTTGAGCATGCCCTTGGAGGCGCGCTTGACGACGCGGAAGGCGCCGGTGAGGTTGGTGTCGATGACGTCGGTGAAGTCCGACTCCTCCATGCGCATGAGCAGCATGTCGCGAGTGATTCCGGCGTTCGCCACGACGACCTCGACCGGGCCGAGGGCGGCCTCGATCTCGGTGAAGGCGGCGTCGATGCTCGCGCTGTCGGTGACGTCCGCCTTGACGGTGAGGCTTCCCGATGGTCCGGATCCGCTGCGCGCGGTGACCGCGACACGGTGCCCTTGGGCGATGAACTCTTCCGCGATGGCGAAGCCGATACCGCGGTTTCCACCGGTGACAAGAACAGTGCGGGGCGTAGTCATGCCGACCAGCCTAGTGTCCGGCGAAGGGCACGTAGGCTAGGTGTCAGGAGCCCCCGAATGTCGAAAAAGCAGCAGTCGATCACGACGCTTCCGCCGTCGCCGGATGACGAGCGACACGGCCGCGTCGTGCGCTACACCGTCTCGATGGGCGTGCGTCTGGTCTGCGTGATCCTCGTGTTCTTCCTGCACGGCTGGTGGCAGCTCGCGGCCATCATCGGCGCGATCGTGCTGCCGTACTTCGCCGTGCTGCTCGCCAATGTCGCGGCCAAGCGCACCGGTGACGCCGTGCTGCGCCCCGGGGCGATCCTGCCGAGAGGTCACGGCGAGTGAGCGACCCGACCGCTCCCCCGCTCGAGGACTACAGCCAGGGCGTCTGGCAGTGCGCGCGGGCCGGATGCCTCAACGACTCCGCCTGGCAGGTCAACTGGCGCAATCCCCGCATCCACACCGTCAAGCGCATCAAGGTCTGGGTCGCCTGCGATGAGCACGTCGCCTTTCTGCACGACTACCTCGACAGCCGCGGGTTTCCCGTGGTCGTGACTCCGCTCGGCACCTACCCCGACGCGCTGCCCGAGGTGCCCGGCTCGTGAGGGGATGGCGCTTCGCCTTCAACCGGCGCTGGTTCGGCTACCTCGGCATCGCGATTCTCTTCGCTATCGCCTGCGTGCTGCTCTCGCAGTGGCAGTTTGACCGCCGCGAGGAGGCCCTCGTCGAGGTCACCCGCATCGAGCAGAACTACGGCCAGACACCGGAGCCGCTCGCCGAGGCGCTGCCCGCGCTCGACGAGTTCGACGCAGACCTCAAGTGGACGCCGGTGACCATGACCGGCACCTACCTAGAAGACGAGCAGCTGCTCGTGCGCAACCGGCCCTATGGCGGCCAGCCCGGGTTCGAGGTGCTGACTCCACTGCTGCTGGCCGATGGATCCGTCTTCATCGTCGACCGCGGCTGGGTGGCACCGGGTGCGGAGCAGGATCTGCCTGACGACGTGCCCGCTCCCCCGGCGGGCGAGGTGACGGTGGTCGCGCACCTCAAAGCCGGCGAGCCTTCGCTCGCGGGACGGACGGCGCCAGCCGGCCAGATCCCAACAATTCAGCTGCACGAGATCGACAGCCTCATCTCGCAGCCGCTGTACACCGAGGCCTACGGGCTGCTCGCCTCCGAGTCCCCCGCTGCCGCGGTGCGGCCGGCGGCCGCCCCCAAGCCGGAGCCCGATGAGGGCCCCCACCTCTCGTATGCCGTGCAGTGGATCGTCTTCGCCCTCTTCGGCTTCGGCGGCCTCGCCTACGCGCTGCGGCAGGAGTACCGCCTTATCAACGCGGATGACCCCGACCAGCAGCGCAAAGCTGCCATCCGCCGCGCGAAGGCCGCGACGAAGCGCACCGACGCCGACATCGAAGACGAGCTGCTCGACGCGCGCTAGCCCCGCCTACCCGTAGGTGGTGTTGACGTAGGTCGTCAGACCGCGCTGGGTGCACTCGCCGATGCTCTTGCCGAAGGCGTTCCAGCTCGAGCGCGCGTCGCCGGTGTAACTGCCGGAGGTGAACAGATTGATCATCGCCCCCTTGTCGCCCATCAGCTGGTCGATGGAGATGCTCTTGACCCCTCTGGCGACGAGCTCGTTTTGCAACTGGGCGCGTGAGTACTCGAAGAACTGCTCTGCGCTGGCCGTGCCCGTGGGCATCGGCGAGGTGCCCGTCGGTAGGGTCACCTGGAGCAGGGGTGGGCTGCCGCTAGTAGCCGCACTCGACGCACAGTCCGCCAGTAGGTTCATGGCGTCGAACTGCGCATCGATCGTGGTGCTGATGCGGTTGATAACGTCGATGCCCTTGCCATCCACGCCGGCCGCGGTGAGGATCGCGGACGTGCCCTTCAAGACCCAGCTGGCCGATTTCAGAAGGTAGGCCTCGGCGAGCACGATGCCCGTCGCGACAGTGACAAGGGCCGCGGCCGCGCGCTGGGCGAAACTGCTGAGCGCGTTGCCTACTTTCTCGTACCACTTGTAGTTGTAGAGGTCGGCTGTCACGGAGCGGTCCTGATACATGACCACCCACGCCGTCTCGCCCTGCTGCGCATCGGCGCCCGACCAACCGTCGAAACGATCGGCGTCACCCGCCTGCACCTGCACCTGTGTGCCCCGCAAGAAGCGGTTGGGTGCACCGCCCGGGCAGTTGCCCGGGGTGGTGATCGAGGCATCGTCGACAGTCACGGTGTAGCAAATGACCTTGAGCTGCATGAGGGTGGTGCCGGATACATTGCCAAAAGGGTCTACCACCCGTGTCGGGCCGAAGCCCTCGGGGTTGCCGACAACGGTGTACCCCGCAGATCCGGCCGGAGACAGCGCCGTTCTCGTTGTGCGGCTCGGGCGGGTCCAGCCGTTCGGGCAACCCCCATCGTCGGCGACGAGAGCGTCCAGCTCAGCGGCACTGGCCGCTCTGGATACTCCCTTGTCGTCGAGGATGCGCAGGTCGATTCCGAGCGGCACGCAGTACTCGAGCATGTAGGTGCCGTAGGCGCTGACGTTTTGCGGTGTCGGCGCCCACGTGCCGTTCGGGCTCGTCAGTATAGGAACGAGCAGTGGCGCAAGAACGGGCTTGGTGCCGACCAGCCGCAGAGCGGAGCTGTGGGCGGCCGTAGTGCCCGGGGTCTGGCAGAGCTGCTCCTCCGGGGTGCCCGTTGCCTCGAGGGTGTAGCTGCCGCCCTGCGGCAGTACCACCGTCGGGGCGGCGCAGCCTGTCAGCATCCACTTGCCGGTAATAGTCACCTGGCTGCCCGCTGCCGCGAGGTCGATGAGCGGACCGTCGTCATACCTGTCCCAGCCTCGTCTGAGCAACGCGCCCACAGGCTCGCCAACACCTGATTGACCGAACTTTGTGCTCCACGTTACATAGGTGTTGGGAAAGTAGCCGCCGATCCGCGTGTAGACCGGTTGCGGCGCGTTCACCTGCAGCCGCCCGTCGGCGACATACGACATCGTCGTGGTGACGATGCGCGTCTTCCTATCGGCACTGAAGGTGACAGTGCGGGATCCGCCGTAGCCGCCGCAGCCGAGCTCCGAGTTGTAGGCGGTGGCGTCGATGCCCCTCGGGGCCAACTCCTCGCTCATCGTGTAGTACGGCGAGACCTGGCTGCGCGAGATGAGCGTGACCATGACGCACTTGACCTGCTCGAAGCGCGCGAAGATCTGGGCTGGCTTCTCGCCGACGGTGTAGGTGTACGTCAGCGGCCCACGCGCCGTCGACTTGCCCGACACCGCGATCACACCGGCAAACCAGGCTGAAATCTCCTCGTGGCCCTCGTGGGCCACCCAAGAGTAGACCGCGCCGGCACCCTCGGGTGTCGCGGTGAAGGTGAGAACAGTGCCGGGAACATAGCCGGGCTTGCCGTTCCACGTCGTGCACGCGCCCGTCGCCGGCGAGAGGAACGCGCTCGACGTGGGGCGGGTGGCGGAGGTGATGACAACAGAGCCGCCCTCTGTCGGGAACACCGAGACTGGCGAGCACGCGGTCACCTCGAAGACGGCGGAGACAGTGGTGTCCTTCGTCATGGTGACGGCCGCGAGGAAATTGTTGAGCATCCCCGCCCCGTCGATCTGTGCGAGCCGCATGCCTGCGTCCGCGGAGACGAGCATGTCGACGACCGTGCCTGCGGCATAGCGCGGGCGCCCTGCCGCAATGTCGAGTTTGTCCTGCGCCGTCGGGCCGTTGGGGCTGTCACAGTTGGGCGTCTTGTTGCTGACCAGGTACCCGCCATGCGTCGCACGGTCGGCGCGCGGCGGCGTGAGGGTGAGCGTGAAGCACACCGGTGCGTAGCGGTACACCGGCACGTACGTCGCCGTGGTGTTCACGGTGACGGTGGGGGTGCGACCCGTGATGACGGTGTCACCAGAAATCCAGTGGTCAACGACGTAGCGGTCCGGAACATAGTCCGCTGTGAGCTTGATGCGGCTGCCGCTCACCAGTCCGCGCCCCGCGTCGCCGCAGTGACGTGCG
>Ga0247814_10000509_pt1 | contig 30025 bp, 25 predicted proteins | sample UWRJL179409R1_FD_179947 | JGI IMG/M metagenome (GOLD analysis project Ga0247814, IMG submission 179947) | Plant litter microbial communities from Arlington Agricultural Research Station in Wisconsin, United States - UWRJ-L179-409R-1 | ecosystem: Environmental > Terrestrial > Plant litter >... | reverse complement strand
TATAGGAGCCCCCTAACCCCCAAAGGGGGAATTAGTGGAACCATGAAAACATAAAAAAATGGATCAAGCAATTATTATAGAAAAAGGCATATTTATATTGGTGATCTTCGCCATTACAATGCTTTTTGCAATGTATGAAACCCTTGCCGAGCGTAAAATAGCTGCCTGGCTTCAGGACCGTATAGGCCCTAACCGTGCAGGTCCGGGTGGTATATTACAGCCTCTTGCCGATGGTTTAAAGCTGTTCTCTAAAGAAGAGTTTTTTCCTGATACGCAAAATAAATTCTTATTCATTGTAGGCCCGGCCATATCTATGACCACGGCGTTAATGACCAGTGCTGTTATACCGTGGGGCGACCATCTTGAAATATTTGGCAGAAATGTTGTCCTGCAGGCTACAGATATTGATATTGCCATGCTGTATGTTTTTGGCGTACTGTCTGTTGGAGTTTATGGTATCATGATAGGAGGGTGGGCGTCAAATAATAAATTCTCGCTGATGGGGGCAATGCGTGCATCGTCTCAAATGATATCTTATGAGGTTGCTATGGGACTTGCCATTATTGCATTGGTAATGATGACACAAAGCCTTAGCCTTAGGGAAATAGCAGATGGCCAGCACGGATGGAGATGGAATGTGCTTTACCAGCCGGTAGGTTTCCTTATCTTCCTTGTATGTTCTTTTGCCGAGACAAACCGTACACCGTTTGACCTTGCAGAATGTGAAGCTGAGTTGATTGGCGGTTACCATACCGAATATTCGTCAATGAAAATGGGCTTTTACCTGTTCGCAGAGTATGCGAGTATGTTTATATCATCTACCATATTAGCAGTACTTTATTTTGGTGCTTACAACTATCCGGGTATGGACTGGGTAAAAGAGGCAGCCGGAGTTAATGTAGCGAGTATACTTGGTATAGCGGTGCTGTTTATTAAAATATGTTTCTTCATATTCTTTTATATGTGGGTACGCTGGACGATACCGCGTTTCCGTTACGACCAGTTAATGAAACTGGGCTGGAAAATGCTTATTCCGCTTGCCATTGCTAACATTATTATTACAGGTGTTGTAATACTTATTTTTGATAATTAACGAATTTACACCTTTAACCGGGTTAAAACGATAGATACAATGTCAATACAAAATATATCATTATCGGGGAGGAAAACAGAGGTATCTAACAAAAAGATGACCTTTGCAGAGAGCCTTTACCTTGTAGCTATTGCTAAAGGACTTATGATTACCATAAGGCACTTATTTACAAGGAAAGTTACCATTAAATATCCTGAAGAAACCCGCGAGCTTAGCCCAGTGTACCGTGGCCAGCACATGCTTATGCGTGATGATGAAGGCCGTGAGCGTTGTACTGCCTGTGGGCTTTGTGCCCTTTCCTGCCCTGCCGAAGCTATTACTATGAAAGCCGAAGAGCGTAAGCCGGAAGAGAAGCACCTGTATAGGGAAGAGAAATATGCTTCTATCTATGAAATAAACATGCTGCGCTGCATTTTTTGCGGGTTGTGTGAAGAGGCTTGCCCTAAACAGGCTATTTACCTTACAAAATCACGTGTTATGGTAAAATCAGACACTAACAGGGAAGATTTTATTTACGGAAAAGAGAAACTGGTTATGCCGCTGGATATGGCTATCAGGAATACCCAAATGCAAACGGCTAACTAAACATGCTAACACTATTTTACATCTTATCGGCCATTACCTTAGGAACAGCTTTTTTAACTATCCTGAGTAAAAACCCTATTCACAGTGCCATTTACCTTATTTTGTGTTTCTTTTCTATAGCTGGGCACTACCTTATGTTTAATGCACAGTTCTTATTTATAGTACACATTATAGTATATTCCGGAGCCATCATGATCCTGATGCTCTTTACCATAATGCTTATGAACCTTAATAAGGAAGACGAACGTAATAAACCACTACTTTCGCGTATTGCGGCTGTTGTTGCCTTTTGCCTTGTGGCATTAGTATTACTGGCTACATTTATAAAATCGCAGCCAGTTATTAATGAGTATAAAGTATCGGGGCAGGATTACCAGTCTATTAAAGTATTGGGCCAGGTATTGCTAAACGACTATATGGTACCGTTTGAATTTGCATCGATACTACTTTTGGTATCTATGATAGGTGCGGTACTATTGTCTAAAAAAGAACACATCAATAATTAGTATGGAAAATATTTTACAGGAAATAGGCATAGAAAACTACATTTACCTTTCTACACTGCTTTTTTGTGTAGGCGCTTTTGGGGTATTGTACAGGCGAAATGCCATTGTTATGTTCATGTCTATAGAAATTATGCTTAATGCCGTAAACCTTTTGCTGGTAGCTTTTTCTACCTACCACCAGGACGCAGCAGGGCAGGTTTTTGTATTCTTCTCTATGGCAGTTGCCGCTGCAGAAGTAGCCGTGGGCCTTGCCATACTGGTAGCAGTATACCGCAACCTTAACGGTATTGACATTGATAACTTAAAGAACTTAAAAGGATAACGCCCGATGGAGACAAATTTGGCCTTACTATTACTATTTGCCCCCTTTGCAGGGTTTTTGATCAATATTTTCTTTGGTAAAAAAATTAGCAGGACACTATCGGGTACGCTGGGCACTATTGCCGTGGCAGTATCTTTTGCAACTACTGTATTTTTCTTTTTACAGGTAATAAGTACTAAAGAGCCGGTTATGGTTAACCTGTTTCAGTGGCTTACCCTGCAAAATTTCAGTGTTGATTTTAGCTTTCAGCTCGATCAGCTTTCGTTATTGTGGCTTATGTTCGTTACCGGTATTGGTACGTTAATACACATTTACTCTATAAGCTACATGCATGACGATGAGAACATGCATAAATTTTTTGCTTACCTAAACCTGTTTATCTTCTTTATGATAACACTTGTAATGGGTAGTAACTTACTGATTATGTTTATTGGCTGGGAAGGCGTTGGGCTTTGCTCTTACCTGCTTATCGGGTTTTGGTATAAAAACCAGGATTATAACGATGCTGCCAAGAAAGCATTCATTATGAACCGTATTGGCGACCTTGGCTTCCTTATAGGTATCTTTATTCTTGCCTACTTATTTCATAGTGTTGAGTATAATGTTATTAAAACAGAACTTGAAAACAACTGGCCTATAGACCAGACGTGGTTAGGAATTGCTATGCTGTGCCTGTTTATAGGTGCGTGTGGTAAAAGTGCCCAGATACCATTATATACGTGGCTACCCGATGCAATGGCAGGGCCAACCCCGGTATCGGCGTTAATACACGCGGCTACCATGGTAACGGCGGGTATTTTTATGATAACAAGGTTAAACTTTTTATTCAACCTTACCCCGGACGTGCTTGAAATTATAGCCGTAGTGGGCGCAGTAACATCACTTATTGCAGCTTCTATTGGGTTGGTTCAAAACGATATTAAAAAAGTACTGGCTTACTCTACGGTATCGCAGTTGGGACTTATGTTCCTTGCCCTTGGGCTTGGCGCTTATGAGGTAGCTGTTTTCCACGTTATAACGCACGCATTCTTTAAGGCATGTTTGTTCCTTGGGTCGGGTTCGGTAATCCACGCTTTGCATGGCGAACAGGATATGCGCAACATGGGCGGCCTTAAAAAGGTTATGAAGGTTACCTTTATAACGTTCCTGATTTCAACCCTTGCCATTTCAGGCTTACCGCCATTTGCAGGTTTCTTCTCTAAAGACGAAATTTTGCTAACGGCTTTCCACCATAACAAACCACTTTGGGTTATTGGATCTGTAGCATCTGTAATGACAGCGTTTTATATGTTCCGTCTTTTATACCTTACGTTTTACAAAGATTTCCGTGGTACTGAGGAGCAAAAACACCATTTGCATGAATCGCCTGCACTTATAACATTCCCGCTTGTTGTATTGGCTATCCTTGCCCTTGTGGGCGGAGCGATAAGCTTACCGGGAATGAGCTGGCTTAACGAATACCTTGCTCCTGTAATAGCCAAGCCGGCCGTACATGAACACCTGGGCAATACAGAATATATGCTTATGGGCATTGCGGTAATTGGCGCGCTTGTGGGTATTGGCATTGCATACGCCAAATACATTAAAAAAGGCGAAGTACCACCGCAGGACAGTGAGATTACAGGCTTTGCCAATGTGTTGTACAACAAATATTATGTAGACGAAATTTATACCGCTATTATTGTTAAGCCAATTTATGCCATAGGGGCCTTCTTTAAAAATGTTATCGAAGTTGCTATATCGGCTTTTGTATTTGGCTTGGGCAAAACGGCAGTAATGCTTGGTAACGAGGGCAAATCACTGCAAAATGGCAGTGTAGGTTTTTACCTTTTAGTTTTTGTACTGGGCATTTGCTCTATTATAGGTTATATATTTCTGGCACCAAAATAATTCATACTAATGGACGTTTCTTTTATACTTATTATTTTATTATTTGGCGCAGGCGCCACCTACTTTGTTGGCGATAAATGGGCCTCTAAGGCAGCACTTATTTTTAGCCTTGCAGCCTTTGCAGCTACCATATATATTACCTGCCTGTATAATGCCGGTGAAAATGTTAGCCTGTTAAAATTATGGATAAAGTCGCCAAGGATATTCCTTGCCTTTCACGCCGACGGACTCTCGCTTTCTATGACATTGCTAACAACGGCTTTAACGCCTGTTATTCTATATTCCTCTTTTGGTAGCCTTTTTCCTAAAACAAGGGCATTTTATGCACTTATACTTTTCATGGCATTTGCTATGGCCGGAACATTTTTAGCAGTAGACGGGTTGTTATACTATATTTTTTGGGAACTGTCGCTTATACCAATTTACTTTATAGCCCTATTATGGGGAAGCGGTACCGCCGAAGAGCGTAAAAAAGCAGTTGTGAAATTCTTTATTTACACTTTTGCAGGTTCGTTATTTATGCTTGTGGCTTTTGTGTTCCTGTACCAAAGAACGCACTCGTTCCTTAACTTCCATTTATACAGTGCAGCGCTTACGCCAAAAGAACAAACATGGATATTCCTGGCTTTCTTTTTAGCGTATGCAATAAAAATTCCTATTATTCCTTTTCATACATGGCAGGCTAATGTGTACCAAAAAGCCCCTGCGGCGGGTACCATGCTGCTATCGGGTATTATGCTTAAAATGGCATTGTACAGTATTATAAGATGGCAACTGCCTATAGCGCCTATGGCGGCGGTTCAGTTTAAATATATTTTAGTTGGGTTGTGTATTGCAGGTGTTATATATGGGTCTATACTTGCACTTAAGCAGGACAACCTTAAAAAATTGCTTGCCTACTCCTCTCTTGCACACGTAGGCCTTATAGCTGCCGGAAACTATACGCTTACCCTTGACGGGCTACGCGGAGCGGTGCTGCAAATGTTAGCCCACGGTTTTGTAGTGGTGGGATTATTTTTTGCTGCCGATATTATAGAACGCAGGTTTGCTACCCAGCAAATAAGTGAAATGGGGGGTATACGTGTACAATCGCCTAAGTTTACCTCTATGTTCATGATACTGGTACTGGCTTCTGTAGCGTTGCCCGGAACCTTTAACTTTGTGGGGGAATTTGAATTATTGTACAGCTTTGCGCAAACCAACATCTGGATAGCGGTAATAGGCGGTACTACCATAATACTTGGTGCTTTTTATATGCTGAGGATGTTTCAGTATGTAATGCTGGGCGAAAAAAACGCGAAACCATTTGCCGATGTGACTTTTAACGAGGGGCTTGTATTTGTAATAATTATAGCGGTACTGTTAGTTTTTGGACTATACCCTAAACCTATAGCCGATTTTGTTACCCCCGAACTGGAGAAGATTTTAGTTTACATAAACCGATTTAATAAATAATGGATATTTTAATAGCTATTGCAGGATTAGGTATAATATGCCTTGTAGCTGAGATTTTTAACCTTAGGAAAGCCATTGTGCCCGTTACCGTTGCCGGTTTGCTGGCCGTATTGGGTTATGTGGGTGCAAAGATATGCAGCAAAAATCCCGATATTTTAGGATTAGGTTTTGATGAACGCTTTCATGGTATGATAAGTTCAGATAAGTATGCCACCGCATTTTCTGGTTTGTTTATACTGCTTGCCGTTTTTCTTGTGGCACTTAGCCCCGAATTTCATAAAGAACATAAGGCGAAATTGTCCGACTTTGTTGCTATAAAACTGTTCCTTTTAACCGGCGCTATCGCCATGGTATCGTTTACTAACCTTTCTATGTTCTTTTTAGGTATAGAAATATTATCAATATCATTGTATATATTGGCTGCGAGCAGCCCTAAAGATGTAAAAAGTAATGAGGCCGGTATGAAATACTTCCTAATGGGGGCATTTGCATCGGGTATTATACTGTTTGGTATTGCACTTATTTATGGTGCAACAGGTACTTTTAGTATGATTGATATTAATACTATGAACAGGGAGGCACTTCCTGCATGGTTCGGCATCGGTACGGTAATGCTTACTATAGGGCTTATGTTTAAAATTGCGGCTGTGCCTTTTCACTTTTGGGCACCCGATGTATATGAAGGCTCTCCGGCACTTACTACCGCAACGATGAGCACACTTGCTAAAGTAGCGGCTATGGCGGCTCTTTTTAAACTGGCAACCACACTAAATGCGCATGTTCCGGGACTTCTTACCACAATAAATATTGTAGCGGTACTGTCTATGACGGTAGGTAATCTTTTAGCGCTTAAGCAAAATAACGTAAAACGTATGCTGGCTTTTTCGGGTATATCGCATGCAGGATATATGTTGTTAGCTTTCCAGTTCATTAACCTTAGCACTGCGCAGGGCAACCTGTTTTACTATGCAGCGGCTTATACACTTGCCGGTGTGGCAGCTTTTGCAGTAATACTGTCTGTGTGTGGCGGTAAAGGAAACGAAGATGTTTATAACTTTAACGGACTAGGCAAAACACAGCCCTTAATGGCAGCAGTATTAACATGCGCCCTGCTTTCTATGGCTGGTATACCTATATTTTCGGGGTTCTTTGGTAAGTTGTTCCTTTTTGGCCAGGTACTTGAAAAGGGCAGAATGATACTTGTAATTATAGCAGTTATAAACTCTATAATAAGCGTTGGCTATTACTTTAAGCTTATCCTTGCCATGTATACAAAAGATGCTGTTGAAGAAGGTAAGCAGTTGCCTGTGCCTTTTGTTTATACTGCCGTTGCGGTACTGTCAATGGCAATAAATATTGCTATAGGCATTTACCCTCAGTTTGTACTGGATTTAATAAATTAAGCATATTACCGAATAAAAGAAAGGCGTTTTACAGTTGTGTAAAACGCCTTTCTTTTTTGTTTAATAATATTGCTACCATCCTTCTTTAAAGCCATCTTTAAGGGCTGCTGTATATTTTTCGGGATTAAATTTATAAAGGTTTGGCGATTTATGAGCGCCTCCCTTGCGTGATTCATCCTGCTTATCTAAAATGTCATAACCTATCATTTTCCGGTAAAAGTTACCGCGGTTAAGTTTTTTGCCCAATATAATTTCATAGAGTTTTTGCAGTTCGGGCATAGTAAATTTATCCTGCAAAAGCTTATCTCCAATGGGCTTATAATTTAGTTCTTTCCTAAGGGTAATCAGTGCCTTATCGAAAATTGCCCTGTGGTCCATCATCATCTCAGGAATGCTGTCTATATCAACCCATTCGCAAGTGTCACTAAAAGGGTCTGTAACCGGCACCACATCAATGTAATTCACCAACGCATAAAACCCTACCGATATAAAGCGTTGCTTGTGCCAAAGAGTGTTATCATACTCTTCAAAAAATCCTTCAGAGCGGTTAAGGTCGGTAAAAACCCTGAATTGCTGAAGGTAAATATCCCGGGCACCTGTACGCTCTTTAAGAATACGGCTTGCGGCATCATTTATAGCTTCCTGCTTGCCCATGTAACCGCCAGGGAGGCCCCATACTTCCTGGTCTTTTATTTTGAGCAGCAAAACTTTTAATGACGAATTATGAAAACCAAAAACAACACAATCTATAGAAATATGCGGAATATATTCTTTCCACGCTTTTTCTGACCATTCTTCTATTAAAATTCTAAGGCTTGGATCATGCATGATATGTAATAAAAAGATTTATGTGGTTAGGATGCTAAAATACAATTTTTTAATTTAAATAATTATAAGTTGTAAAAATGATATAGAATTAAGCTGTAAGGAGTTAGGCAGGTAGGTGGTGGCAAAGCATACTCACTGGTTAGCCATTGATAATGTGTAAGCTTCATTCGCTACATGATTGAAACTACGTACAGAAATTATATATTTTTTAAAATAAAAACACCTAATGTCAAGGTTTTGAAATGCTTATATAGAAGCGAAAAAATAATTTGAAAAATACCTAAATTTGTTTTTGGCAAACAGAAAAAAGTTGTTATATTTGCAACCGCAATGAGGAACTTATTGTAACACGTATTGGAGAAATGGCAGAGTGGTCGATTGCGGCAGTCTTGAAAACTGTTGACTGTAACAGGTCCGGGGGTTCGAATCCCTCTTTCTCCGCCACCTGAAGTTTACGACTAAACTTCTAAAAAACAGAAACCTTTGAATACATCAGTATTTGAAGGTTTTTTTATTTTATAGTTATCCTTTAATTTTATATTGTATCAAAGAACATTAAATTACTTTACATTGTTTTGTTTTTAAGTTTATTATTACTTATTTCTTGTGATAAAAAATTAGTCAATAAGGAATTTAAAATAGGCGATGATACTATTACTTGGTATTTTTATAGTGATATAACCAGTAACAGTCCAGACTATGTAGATATAGTACATAATGATTCTACAATAACTATAATAGAAGCATGGCAAATATTGAAAGGTGTAGAAATGAAAAATGATATTATACTATTATACCATCTACCTTTATCACATAAACGAATGAATTAATGCGTAGAGGTAGAGTTTTTAATTACTTCTTAAAATATGAAGAAGTATCATCGGCACATATGTATGATGGATGGCTTAAAAAAATACATAAAAATTATAGGTCTGATAATTAATATGTTGACTTTTAAGATCACAATTTTGTAAATCCGTCGGGTTAGATTAGTTCAAGTCCGACGTTTTATTAAAATCTTTAATATAATATACTATATGTCATTTCGATTACTTGTGAGAATAACTCCGGTCAAATGCTTGCGAAATATTGTATAGGCAATATGAGAGGGGAGATTATTTGAGTAGTTTAGGGTTTTTATAATGCCTAAAGGTAGTACATAGCAAAAACGCCCCTGCAATGCAGAGGCGTTTTGTATATATAGTAAACTGTAGCTGATTAAAGCTCCAGTGCTTTTTTAGGATTGTTGTCCATAAGCAGTTCTAAAGGGTTTTCAAGCGCTTCTTTAACCGCTACAAGGAAACCAACCGACTCACGGCCATCAATGATCCTGTGGTCGTAAGAAAGTGCCACATACATCATTGGGTGAATTTCTACTTTACCTTTTACAGCAATAGGGCGCTCAATAATGTTGTGCATACCAAGAATACCCGACTGTGGAGGGTTAATAATAGGGGTAGACAGCATACTGCCAAATACACCACCATTAGTAATGGTAAAGGTACCACCTGTCATATCATCAACAGTAATTTGTCCGTCGCGGGCACGAAGTGCAAGACGTTTAATTTCTGCCTCAATACCACGGAAGGTAAGTGTTTCTGCATTCCTTACTACAGGCACCATAAGTCCTTTAGGGCCTGATACTGCTATAGAGATATCGGCAAAATCATAAGCTACCTTATAATCGCCATCCATCATAGAGTTAACATCCGGGAACAACTCAAGAGCCCTTACAACCGCTTTGGTAAAGAAAGACATGTAGCCTAATCCTAAACCGCCGTGTTTTGCTTTAAAGGCATCTTTATATTCGTTCCTTATGTTGTTTATAGGAGTCATGTTTACTTCGTTAAACGTAGTAAGCATGGCAGTTTCATTCTTAGCAGCTACCAAACGCTCTGCTACCTTGCGGCGAAGCATAGACAGTTTAGAACGCTCAGACGAACGGTTGCCGCCTGTAGGCGTACCCATAGATGGTTTTTGGTTAGCATTAACCGCATCATCTTTTGTTATACGGCCACCTTTACCGGTACCGCTTACAGAAGATGCATCTACGTTTTTCTCGTCAAGTATTTTCTTAGCCGCAGGCGATGGTGTACCGCTTGCATAGCTTTTCTCGGCCGGAGCTTCCTGTTTAGGTGCTTCAGCTTTAGGCTCTTCTTTCTTTTCCTCTTTTTTCTCTTCAGCCTTAGGAGCTTCTTCTTTTTTCTCTTCTTTAGCAGGAGCTGCATCACCACCCGGTTTTGCACCATCTGTATCAATAAGGCAAACAACCTGGCCCACTTTTACAGCATCGCCTTCTTCTGCCTTAAGAGTAATAATACCCGCAACTTCGGCAGGAAGCTCAAGGGTTGCTTTGTCTGAATCTACTTCGGCAATTGCCTGGTCTTTCTCTACATAATCTCCATCCTTAACCAGCCATGTTGCTATTTCAACTTCGGTAATAGATTCCCCCGGTGAAGGAACTTTCATTTCTAAAATCATGTCAGTATAATTTTATATTGGTGTTGCTATATTATTGAAAATCAAAAATACAATTAATTAAATAAATTCTTATCAAAAACCATGGCTATAGCAGCGGCATGGCGTTTTTTAGATCGGGTATAACTACCCGCAGCCGGTGCACTGTATGCTTTAAGCGATGCTACACGAAGTTTAACCTCGGTAAAGTTCATAAGCATGTAGCTGTAAGCGCCCATGTTACGTGGCTCTTCCTGTGCCCAAACATAATCGTCGGCGTTAGGGTATTTAGCTATAATAGCTTTAAGCTGTTCTACCGGTAACGGGAACAATTGCTCTATCCTTACAAAAGCCAGATCGTCGCGTTTAAGGTTTTCCCTTTCGGCAATAAGGTCGTAATAGAACTTACCGGTAACAAATACCAGCGTTTTTACTTTATCGGCTTCAGCAGCAGGATCGTCTAAAACTTCCTGGAACGTGCCATTCGCAAACTCATCTACTGTAGAAACTACTAACGGATGGCGTAATAAACTTTTTGGTGTAAACACAATAAGCGGCTTGCGGAACGTGGTTTTCATCTGCCTCCTTAAAAGGTGGAAGAAGTTAGCCGGCGTTGTACAATCGGCTACATACATATTGTGGTTGGCACAAAGCTGCAGGAAGCGCTCCATACGGGCACTACTGTGTTCTGCACCCTGGCCTTCATAACCGTGAGGCAATAGCATAACAAGGCCGTTCTGGTTGTTCCATTTATCTTCGGCAGCACTAATGTACTGGTCTATCATGATCTGGGCACCGTTAGAGAAATCTCCAAACTGCGCTTCCCAAATGGTAAGGGCGTTAGGGTTAGCAAGGGCATAGCCGTAATCAAAACCTACAACCGCATACTCAGAAAGCAATGAGTTAAAGATGTTGAATTTACCTGTCTGTCCTTTAAGCTGTGTAAGTGCTACATATTCTTCTTCGCTGTCTTCAACTTTAACTACTGCATGGCGGTGAGAGAACGTTCCTCTCTCTACATCCTGGCCGGAGATACGAACATCGTACCCTTCGGTAAGCAGCGATCCGTAAGCAAGAAGCTCGGCCATAGCCCAGTCCAGCTTATCGGTTTCAAAATACATTTTTTTCCTATCGTTGATAAGCTTCTGTATTTTGCTGATGAATTTTTTATCTTCAGGAAGTTCGGTAACCACCTTTGCAATATCGTTAAGGATCTCTTTAGAGAACGCCGTGTTAACTTTTTGAAGCATTACATCGGCATCAGCCTGTGCATAGCCTTCCCACTCATTTTGCATGAAAGGGGTAATAACCGTAAGGTCTTTTTTACGAGAAGCTTCAAGGTTTTCTTCAAGCTTGGCTTTATATTCTTTTTCAAGTTTGCCTACATATTCCCCGTCTATAACGCCTGCAGCAATAAGCTGTTCGGCATACAGGTCTCTCGGGTTTTTTTGTTTAGCAATAAGCTTGTATAGTTTAGGCTGCGTAAAACGGGGCTCATCGCCTTCGTTGTGGCCATATTTACGATAACCCAAAAGGTCTATAAATACGTCGCTGCCAAACTCCATACGGTAGTCTAATGCAAAAAGCGCAGCGTGAACCACAGCTTCGGCATCATCTGCATTTACATGCAGCACCGGCGAAAGCGTAACTTTAGCAACATCTGTACAATACGTACTTGAACGCGCATCAAGGTAGTTTGTAGTAAAACCCACCTGGTTGTTAACCACTACGTGAATGGTACCCCCGGTTTTGTAACCGTCCAGTTTGGCCATTTGTACAATTTCGTACACAATACCCTGGCCTGCAACGGCAGCATCGCCATGCAGTGCAATAGGTAATACTTTGCTAAAATCGTCCGGGAAATACTTATCCTGCTTAGCCCTGGCAATACCCTCTATAACGGCACCTACAGTTTCAAGGTGGCTTGGGTTTGGCGCAAGGTTAATGTTTATTTTTTTACCTTCTTTGCTCACTTTTTCAGAAGTAAGGCCAAGGTGGTATTTTACGTCGCCATCAAAAAGGGCATCGTCATCATAATCTTTACCGTCAAATTCGCTAAAGATATCCGATGTCGATTTTCCAAATACGTTAGCCAGTACGCTAAGGCGGCCCCTGTGCGGCATACCCATAACAAACTGCTCTACGCCTTTGCTTGCAGCGCCTTCTATAAGGGCATCAAGCGCAGGTATTAACGATTCTCCGCCTTCAAGCGAGAAACGTTTTTGACCCACATATTTTGTGTGAAGGAAATTTTCGAAAGAAACTGCCTCGTTAAGTTTGAAAAGGATGTCCTTTTTTTGCTCTGCCGAAAAATCGGGTTGGTTGTTATTTACAGATAACCTGTTTTGTATCCACTTCCTGGTTTTAGGATCGCGAATGTACATATACTCTATACCAATGTGGCCACAGTATACTTTTTGCAGGTGGTCTACAATTTGTTTTAGGGTAGAAGAGGGCAGGCCCACTTCTTTACCTGCATCAAAAACAGTATCAAGGTCGGCATCGCTAAGGCCAAAGTTGTCAAGGTCTAAAGTAGGAGAAAAATTCCTGCGTTCCCTTACCGGATTGGTCTTGGTAAAAAGGTGGCCGCGCGTGCGGTAACCCTCTATAAGGCTAAGTACCTTAAACTCTTTTTGAAGTTTTTCCGGAATGCCGGAATAGTCAGATACCGGAGCCTGTGGCGCAGAGGCTGCAGGTGCGGTAGCGGCTTGTTGTTGTGGTGCAGCGGCAACTTCGGTAGCGCCAGATCCGTAATCGGATGCTGCAAAATCAAATCCCTGGAAGAAGCTTCTCCAGCTTGGCTCCACGCTGTCGGGATTCTCAATATATTGATCGTATAAATCTGCGAAAAAAGCAGTGTGTGCTGCGTTTAAAAAGGAAAACCTGTCCATACTTATATATTTGTGAACTTGTTTTTAATAAATTTTATGCAAAAGTACACTAATTATAATAATCTTAGAGCGTTTTTTATATATTTATGCTCACTAAATATACATGTATACTGTAATGCAACCACGCTTTATCATATTATTAACAAGAATAGCGATATTATTCGCAATGTGTTTACAGTTTGTAAACGCTAATGCGCAGGACAGCGTTAATTTTTGGGATAAGGTGCGATTTGGGGGTAATTTAGGTGTTGCATTTGGCAGCGGCTACACCGATGTAGCTGTTGCACCCGGAGCCATATACCAGTTTAACGATTATGCTGCCCTGGGCCTTAGCCTTCAGGGTAGTTATGTGCACCAGCGCAACTATTATGATTCGTTTATGTATGGCGGATCGGTGGTGGGGCTTTTTAACCCCATACCGCAGTTGCAGCTCTCGGCCGAATTAGAGCAGCTGCGTGTAAACCTGAATGTAGATGAACAATTTTCCGACAGGTATACCAGGCTTAATTTTCGCGACCGTGATTTCTGGAACACTGCACTCTTTTTTGGCGCCGGCTACCAAATGGAAAACGTTACCATTGGCCTGCGGTATAATGTATTGTACAGCAAAAAAGATTTGGTATACAGCGACGCCATTATGCCTTTTGTGAGGGTTTATTTTTGAGATCTTCACGCTTGAAGAAGTGGAACACGGATGACACGGATTTGCGCAGATTTTTTCTTTACAAATTTCCGGATTTAATTAGCTTGCTTTCCTTTATTCTCGGATGAGTGTAGCTGGCTCCCCTCTTAAGAGGGGTTGGGGGTGTGTTAATAAATGCCGCGCGAATAGCGCTGTTTAATTATCTTTAAATGAAATATAAAAAAGTACGCGGACATAAAAGGCTGCAAAAGCAAATTGAACAGTGGCGGTTAGAAAATACATCTATACATCTTACAGATTATTTACTGAACACCCGCGACAGATATTACGTAAAAATAAGGATCTATCCATGGAATGGGTTTGTGTCCCATAAAGTAAACAGCATAGTTGCAGAACCGACAGGAAAAACAAGGCAATTGTTTCTTAATGCCCTTTTGGATATTTATAGTGATTGGAAAAGTGAATTGGAAAAACTTGGGCAGCCGTATTACTTAAAAATATGGCTTTATGAGCCCCGCTTTTCAAAATCGCAGGTGGTTTGTGCTATTGGTGAAAATCTTGACTTTTACCAAAATACTTTTACAGTAGCTGGAGAAGATAAGGTTCTAAACCTTGATAATTATGGTGCTGCTAAAATTAAAATGGAAAATTTAAACTGGGAGCACCATCTTGATGAAGAGCATTTTGAGAATAATTTTATAGGAGAACCTGATGAATATACATCTGTAAAAGAGTATCTGGAAAGCCAGGTTTGGTTTAGAAAACTTCTTAAGAAACCCCACATCATTACACCTTTTGAAGAACCGGTTAATGGTGCTTTTGAATATTATTCGTTTACAGAAGGAAATGTTTGGATAGGTGGGTGATATTTTGTTATTTACTTTTGAATATTCCAGGCTTAATTTTCGCGACCGTGATTTCTGGAACACCGCACTCTTTTTTGGCGCCGGCTACCAAATGGAAAACGTTACCATTGGCCTGCGATATAATGTACTGTACAGTAAAAAAATCCGCGTAAATCCGCTAAATCCGTGGCACCCGCGTTCCAAATAACCAAATATTAAATCAACAAAACCTAATACCTGTTCCTAAACCATACTTTTTGCCATTCCCTTTTTAGTATCAGGAATGATACATCTTCAGAGAGCTGTACTAAATCAGAGCCATCCAGTTTGCGCACCTGCTCTTCAGATACATCTATAATGTACAGCAGGTTCAAATACTCGGCAAACTTATAATGCAGCAGGCGGTATATTTTTTCGTGCAATTGTACCTTTAGTTCGTGCGGCGTGGTGCTCTTATGAAAATCTATAGGCTCATTGGCAAGGTTAAAATCTTTGTTTATCTGCTCTATAAGCATGGGGTAAAGATTTTCGCCTTCGGCTTCGGTAAGCAATAGATCGGTAGTTTGTGGAGCAATAAAAACCATTAGTACATTGTTGATTTAATTTCCTTTTTTTGCCAGATGGCAGCAATTTAACGCTGATGCATATTAAATAACGTTATCGTTTAATCTAATCGCTAACAGTAATCGTTTGGCTATATAAAGATAGTATAAAGCACAATGCAATAAAAGTGTAAACCTTAAAAGTAAGTAGCAGCGGCTATATTTTATACATTCCTGCCCATAAGCTTGCTGCCAAAAGCGCGCAGCGCTGCTTTTTTATCTTCAGATATATCCAGTTTTCCTAAAGTTTCAAAAGCTTTAAAGGTATATTCTTCAATGGCCTTTTGCGTTGCCGCCGAAGCGCCCGTAGTATTAAAAATTTCTTTAACTGCGGTTATTTTTTCGGTGCTGTCTTCGGGGTGGGAAGTAAAAAACTGTGCCAATTGCCCGGCCTGTTCGGCATTGGCAAACTCCTTAGCCTTAAGGTACAGGTATGTTTTTTTGTTCTCTATAATATCGCCGCCCACCTGTTTGCCAAAAGTTTCGGGGTTGCCAAAAGCATCCAGGTAATCGTCCTGAAGCTGGAATGCAATACCCAGGTTTAGCCCGAAATTATAGATAAGCTCAGCGTTTTCGGTAGATGTTTTTGCTACAATTGCACCCATTTGCATAGCGGCACCCACTAATACTGCCGTTTTATACTCAATCATTTTAAGGTATTGGGCAATGGTAACATCATTGCGCTCTTCAAAATCAACATCCCATTGCTGGCCTTCGCAAACCTCTAAAGCGGTTTTGCTAAAAAGCTGGGCAAGGCTGCGAAATGTTTTGGGCTTGTAAAACTCAAAGTAACGGTATGCCATAATAAGCATGGCATCGCCGGATAATATCCCTGTATTAAGGTTCCACTTTTCATGTACGGTCTGGTTGCCACGGCGCAGCGGGGCATCGTCCATAATATCGTCATGTACCAACGAAAAGTTATGAAATATCTCTACCGCTACAGCAGCAGGCAATGCCTCCCTGCAATCGGCATCAAAAATCTCTGCGGTCATAAGGGTAAGAACGGGGCGTATCCTTTTTCCGCCAAGCGACAAAATGTAGCTTATGGGCTCATAAAGATTTGCCGGCTCTTTTACGATAGATGTGGTTGCAAAATAGTTTGAAATAACTTCCTGGTAATACCCTATGGACTGCATGTACAAAATTTTTTGGCTAAAGTAAGGCATTCCGTATTGTTATCAAAACTTCTTGTAGGTAGCTTATTTGAGAGTTATATATTTTGAAAATTGATGTTTGACAATTTTGTAAAAACTTCGGAAACTTTTTTGGTTTATAAAGTTTCCTGACTTACATTTGCGACATCAAAATGAGATGAATATGAAAGAGCAGATATTGAATAAGGCGAATGATATGTTTTTAACCCTTGGTTTTAAAAGTGTTACCATGGATGATATTGCTGCCGAACTTGCGATATCTAAAAAAACCATTTACCAATATTTTGCGAATAAAAACGATTTGGTAGAGGCCAGCGCTATGCTTTTATTCCAAAGAATTTCTGATGGTATAGATGTTATTATTGCAGAAGATCACAACCCAATTGAAGAGTTCTTTATAATCAGGAATTTTCTCTCTCATATATTAAAAGATGAATCATCGTCGCCATTGCACCAGCTACAAAAATTTTTCCCTGTAATTCACAACAACCTTCGGGATTATAAATTTGAGAAAGTATACAGTTGCATGTTTGATAATATGAAGCGTGGGATAAATAAGGGGCTTTACAGGGAAGATATTGATTTTGACTTTGTAAGCCGAATTTATTTTGCCGGTGTTGTAGCTACAAAAGATGGGCAGGTTTTTCCAAACGCGCTTTATAAAATGGAGGCTTTAACATTACAGTATCTTGAATACCATTTAAGGGCAATTGTTACTGCTGAGGGGTTAGAGGTACTTACGAAAACGCTTTCGGAAAATTCTTTTCAAAAAAATTAAAATTTTTATAATGTTTAACAAAATTGTCAATAAATTTGCATTGACAAAAATGTCAAACAAAATAGTTAAACAAATATGTCAGCTAAAATAACCGATCAGGATACAGAGCAGTTGATAAAGGATACGGCCAAGCGGGTGTTTTTTGGAGAAGGCCGCTTTAACGCAACTACTCAGGAAATTGCCGATGCCGCCGGTGTAAACCGTACGCTTATAAATTATTACTTCCGTTCTCGCAAAAATCTTTTTGATATTGTTTTTGAAGATGCCCAGAGTCAGGAGCATGAAGTTATGGAGGGAATAGTTTTTTCAGACATGCCATTTAGAGAGAAGATAAGCAGGCATCTTGATACCGCTTATGAGCAGAGCAAAAAATACCCTTACCTGGAAATATATATGGTAACCCAGATGAATCAGGGCAACTGTTATAAAGACAAAGACCACATGAACGTGCTGCTGGATAAATTTTACCTGGAAATAGCATTAGAGATGGAGCGGGGCAACATACATAAAATGAGGCCGGAGCAATTTGTGCTCAACTTTGTATCGCTAATGTCTTTCCCGGTGGCTATGAGGCCATTGTTCCAGGAAACTATGGGCTTTACTACAGAAAATTACGACTCCCTGCTGGAAGAGCGCAAAGAAATAATACTGAATACCCTTTTTATTAAATAGAAACCATCAATCAATTAATAACAGTTACACACATGAAGACCACAAGTAACAGCACACGCATTTTTCTGCAAAGAATGGCACTGCTACTGGTTCTTTTAGGAGCACCTGTGCTGCATGCGCAGGACGGGCTTGCAAAAGAGCTTACGCTAAAAGATGCCATTAAATATGCGCTGGAAAACAAAGCCGATGCCAGGAAGGCAAAACTATCGGTAGAGAACAGCGAATACCAGATACAGGAAGTGCGCGCACGTGCACTGCCTACCATTACTGCAAATGGTAACCTTACGTATAACCCCATTATTCAGCTTAATGCTTTAGATGTGGGTGCCTTTGCAGGGGGAGCCCCGGGAGCCCCTACAGGGGTACAACTGGTGGCTTTAGGTCAAAAATGGAGCTCTACGGCGGGTGTTAACCTTACGCAGAACATTTTCGACCAGTCGGTATTTACCGGGCTTAAAGCGGCTAAGACCACCCGCGAGTTTTACCAGGTAAATGCCCAGCTTACAGAGGAGCAGGTTATAGAGCGCGTTGCCAATAACTACTACCAGGTATACGTTCAGCGTGAAAAGCTTAGCGTTATAGACAGTACGTATAAAAACACTATGGAAGTAAGGGATATTATTAAAGGCCAGTTTGATAACGGACTTGCCCGTAAAATAGACCTTGACAGGATGAATGTTAACCTTATAAATATTAACACGCAGCGCCAGCAAATATTAAATGCAGTGCAGCTGCAGGAAAATACGCTTAAGTTTTACATAGGCATGCCTATAGAGACTAAGATAACCATACCGCAAACAGAGTTTACGGTAACACCACTTAACCTGGATGCAACTCCGGATACGACACAACGTACCGAATACCAGTTGCTTAAAAAACAGGAACAGCTTTACTTTTATAACAAGAAAGCTATGATAGCAGAGTACTATCCTACACTTGCGCTTACTGCCGGGTACAACTACATAGGCCAGGGCCCGGAAATGCCCTGGTTTAAAAAACCGTCGGATAATGTGTACTGGTCAGATTTCTCGGCAATTGCCTTAAACCTTAAAGTACCTATATTTAATGGGTTTGGTACCCGTGCCCGTGTAAGGCAGGCAGATGTAGAGATAAGGAAAACAGAAGAAGATATTAAGGATACCAAACTATCGTTAGACCTGGCTTTTGAAAATGCAAAAACGCAGATAAAAAACAGCCTTGTTACTATTGAGAACCAAAAAGAGAATGTGCAGCTTGCCCAGAGTGTACTGGATAATACCCAGAACAACTACCAGCAGGGGCTTGCAACACTTACTGATTTGCTTGACGCAGAGAATTCTTATATAGAGGCACAAAACAATTATACATCGGCATTGCTTGACTTTAAACTGGCAGAAGTGCAACTTATAAAAGCAAAAGGCGAACTAAAAACCCTAATAAACTAACAACCCGTAACCATGAAAAAAGTATTATATATAGTAATAGGTGTAGCTGTAATAGGGCTTATAGCTTACATACTTACCAATAACAAAAAGAAGAATGAGAACGAAACCGCGCTAATTTCTAAGAAAAATGATGCTGTAGCGGTTCGTATAGACACTGTAAAAACAGAGGTGCCTAACCAGGATTATCTTGCAAACGGAACCTTCCTGCCATCGCAGGAGTTAAGCTTCCCGTCAGAAAATTCAGGGCGTGTAGTAAAAGTTTTAGTAGATGAAGGCGATGCGGTTCGCACAGGCCAGGTGCTTGCAGTAATTAAAGGCGACCAGCTAAACATACAGCTTTCTAACGCTAAGGCTGCTTACGAAAATGCAAAAAGCGATGCACAGCGTTATGAAAATGCTTTTAAAACCGGCGGTGTTACACAACAGCAGGTAGACCAGGCAAAGTTGTCGCTTACCAATGCAAAAGCACAGTACGACCAAACTAAAATTACTCTTGGCGATGCCAGTATTAAAGCCAGTATTAATGGTATTGTAAACAAACGTAACATAGAGCCGGGTAGCGTTGTTGCACCGGGAACTGTATTGTTCGAACTTGTAAATGTATCTACCCTTAAGTTATTGGTTAATGTAGATGAGCAGCACGTAGCAGGCCTTAAAGTGGGCAATGCTATTAAGGTAAAAGCGAGTGTGTACCCGGATAAAGAGTTTAACGGTAAAATTACCTTTATTGCCCCTAAGGCAGACGGTTCTCTTAACTTCCCGGTAGAGGTACAAATAGCTAATAATGCTAATAACGAGCTTAAGGCAGGTATGTATGGTACTGCAAACTTTAGCAGCGGTGCCGTTAAACAGGCAGCTGTAAAAACAATACCGCGTAATGCATTTGTGGGCGGTGTTGCAGGTAACCAGGTATTTGTGGTTAAAGACAGTGTTGTTAAGCTTACAAAAATTGTATCAGGACGCATATTTGGCGACCAGGTAGAAGTACTTGACGGCCTTAACGAAGGACAGATCGTAGTGACCAGCGGCCAGATAAACTTAACTGACGGTGCTAAAGTAACTCCTATTAAATAGCGGCCCCCTAGCCCCCAAAGGGGGAATAGTTAACCGATAACAAAATATAAATGAAAATAGCAGAAATATCCATAAAACGGCCAACGCTTGTTATAGTGTTGTTCACCATACTTACACTGGCCGGACTGTTTAGCTACAGCAGCCTTAGCTACGAACTTATCCCTAAGTTCGAGATCAACGTAGTTACCATATCTACGGTATATCCGGGAGCTTCACCATCGGAGGTGGAGAACACGGTAACCAAAAAGGTGGAAGATGCGGTGTCTTCCTTAGAGCTGGTTAAGAAAGTAGAATCTAAATCATACGAAAGCCTGTCGGTAGTAATGGTTACCCTTGAGGCTGAAGCCGATGCCGATTACTCCCTTAACGATGCCCAGCGTAAAATTAACGCGATAGAGAAAGACTTACCGGAAGACGTAGATCCGCCATCGCTAAGTAAATTCTCACTAAGTGATTTACCTATTATAACTATAGGTGCAACATCTAAAATGGATGAGGTAGCTTTTTACGACCTTCTTGATAAAAAGATAGAGCCTATACTTGCCCGTGTAAACGGTGTGGCACAGGTAAACCTGGTGGGTGGCGAAGAGCGCGAAATACAGGTAAGCCTTGATCAGGAAAAACTAAAAGGTTACGGTCTTTCTATTCCTAATGTTCAGGCGGCTATATTAAGCTCTAACCTTGATTTCCCTACGGGTAACATACAAACAAGGGAAAACTCTATGCTTGTACGTTTATCGGGTAAATACCGTAACGTAGAAGAAATGCGTAACCTTGTGGTATCTTCTAAAAACGGTATCCAGGTGCGCCTTGGCGAAATTGCCGATGTGCAGGATAGCCAAAAAGAGGTAGAGAAAATATCGCGTGTAGACCGTAACAGCGCTATTGTACTTCAAATTATTAAACAAACAGATGCCAATGCGGTATCGGTTAGTGAAGAGATACAGGCTGCGGTTAAAAAAATTGAGACCGATTATAAAGACAATGGTCTTAAACTTCAAATTGCAGATGACAGCAGTGAATTTACCCTTACAGCTGCAGATAACGTAATACACGATTTATTTATAGCTGTATTTCTTGTGGCATTTGTAATGTTGTTCTTCCTTCACAGTATACGTAATGCGTTTATTGTAATGGTATCTATCCCGGCATCGCTTATTGCTACCTTTATAGGTATCTATTTAATGGGCTACACGCTAAACTTAATGAGTTTGCTTGGTTTATCGCTAGTGGTAGGTATCCTTGTAGATGATGCCATTGTGGTACTGGAAAATATTTACCGCCACATGGAGATGGGCAAGAACAAAGTGCGCGCCTCTTATGACGGTACTGCCGAGATTGGCGGTACGGTAACGGCAATTACAATTGTAATTATTGTGGTGTTCCTTCCTATTGCATTAAGTTCGGGGCTTGTGTCTAACATTATATCGCAGTTTTGTGTAACGGTAGTAATTGCTACTGCATTATCATTATTGTCGTCGTTTACGCTTATACCATGGTTATCATCACGTTTTGGTAAACTGGAGCACTTAACGGGTAAGAATTTATTTGAGAAAACCATCCTTGCTTTCGAGAGTGGCCTTGATAAATTTACGCACTGGGTAACCGGTATCCTTAAATGGTGTATAGACAGCATGTGGCATAAAATAATTACGCTTGTTATTATTGTTGTCTTGTTCTTTAGCTCTATAGCACTGGTAGGCGCAGGCTTTATTGGTGGAGAGTTCTTCCCTAAGATGGACAGAAGCCAGTTCCTTGTACAAATGGAGCTGCCTAAAGATGCATCTGTAGAGCAATCTAACTTTGTTGCCCAAAAGGCAGAAGAATATCTTAACAGCAAAAAGGAAATTATAGGTATTATTACCACCGTGGGCCAAACCAGCGAAGGTATGGGAGCTACACAGTCTACTGCCTATAAAGGCGAGATAAAAGTAACCCTTAACGATGCTAAAGACCGCGACGAGAACACTTTTGTATTTGCCGCACGTGTAAAACGCGAACTGGAGCAAAAACTGGTTGGGGTTAAAATAAAAACCGTACCGGTAAGTATTATGGGTGGTGCCGATGAAGCGCCTATAGCCCTTACCATAACCGGCCCTGATTTACCAAGCGCCATGAAGTTTGCTAACGAGGCAGCTAAAAATCTTGCAAAGGTTAATGGTGCTACAGCTATTAAGCTAACATCTGAAGGGGGTAGCCCGGAGGTAAACGTACAGGTAGACCGCGATAAAATGGCATTGCTTGGGTTATCGCTTCAAACTGTAGGTTTAACCATGCAAACAGCCTTTAACGGTAATACCGATGGTAAATTCCGCGCAGGGGAGTATGAGTACGATATTAATATCCGTTTTAACGAGTACAACCGTTCCAGCGTTAACGATGTAAAAGACCTTGTGTTTATTAATGATGCAGGCCAGCAGATAAAACTATCGCAATTTGCGGCAGTAACCGAAAGTTCGGGGCCAAGCTTCCTGGAGCGCAGGGACAAAAGTGCATCGGTAACTATACAGGCACAGGCAGCAGGTGTACCAAGCGGTACCGTTGCAGATACCTGGGAGGCAGAATATTTAACCAAGATGGAACGCCCTACCGGTGTAAACTATGTTTGGGGTGGCGATAAAGAAAACCAGGCCGAAGGTTTTGGTACACTGGGTATTGCATTGCTTGCGGCTATTATATTGGTATACCTTGTAATGGTTGCCTTATATAACAGTTTTGTATATCCGTTTGTGGTGTTGTTCTCTATCCCGCTATCGTTTATTGGGGCACTACTGGCACTGGCACTTACAAACAATACACTAAACATCTTTACTATATTAGGGGTAATCATGCTTATTGGCCTTGTGTGTAAGAACGCGATATTACTGGTAGATTTTACCAACCACCGTAAGGAGGAAGGCGAGAGCACCAACACTGCGCTTGTACAGGCTAACCACGCCCGTCTTCGCCCTATCTTAATGACCACTATTGCGATGGTTTTTGGTATGATCCCTATCGCTTTGGCAACAGGTGGAGCAGCGGCAATGAATAACGGACTTGCATGGGTAATTATAGGTGGTCTTACCAGCTCACTATTCCTTACCCTGATTATTGTACCGGTAGTATACTCTATTTTTGATAGTATTATACGCCGTACAAGTAAAGGTGAGCCTAAAGATTATGCTGCCCTAATGGTAGAAGATTATGAGCATAAAGAATTAAGTGAAGACGGTTTTACAACCAAGCACTAAATTCATTTAAATATTTTTATAAGAAGCCGCCTGAAAGAGATTTTAGGCGGCTTTTACTTTTAAAAAAATTGCAATACTGTTTTTTAAAATGTACTTTCACTCGCCAATCAACCTTTGATCTATGAAAGCGCGGTTTATAGTTTTTGCTGCCCTGGCATTCATTGCCACATTGCCTGCCTGTACGGGTAAACATACGTTTAATGATGACAGGAATGCTTTACTTACTGGAGCCGATTCGTTAAAAATGAAGGCCGATTCGCTGTTGCACATTTCTAAACCTGTTATGGGTTACCGTTTTGTAATAACGGGCGATTTTGACGGCGACCGTAAAACCGATATATTGCAGGAACACTATACCGACTCTCTGTTTTTAAATGAGGCGGCTAAATATTACACAAGTACCGACACTACTTTTGAATACAGCGATGTATCGTTCCTGAACCTTTATTTTAAGCGCCGGTCATTTCTTGAATGGAAAGAGAAAAAACTTAAACTCCCCGGCGGGCACCTTGGTTTTCATTATATAGAAAATTGCGGCGATGTAAATGAAGACGGGAAAGATGAAATTATGCTTGTTAATCAGTGGGACGATTATTCGAATACGAACACAGCCTATATTTATACTTTTACTAATGGCGGCTGGGAAGAAATATATACCACACCTGTATGGGAATGGCAATTTCCGCCAACACCTTCGGGCAGTATGATTCCCGGACTTTTCGGGAATTTTGAGTACGGCACCACAGACGATGCAGCCGACAATGCTGCGTTAGAGAAACAACTTAAAGCATACCGGTTCATGATTTACTATCCCGACAACTCGGTAGAGTTTAGTGGCAGGAATGCCATTGGTGTTTTTAATGACGACGCCGCCATTAAAGAACTGGAGGAAATTGGAGACAGGGCTTACATTAAAAAATACTTTAAAAGCGCCATACTTAATGATTCGCTGTATTTTAGCCCGCTAAAAAATCCATCTGTCTACTATCAGGCAAGCGAAGGTGCATCATTAAAGGACACAACGTCTTACCTGCTCCCTCTGGATGACGCTGCCAGTGGTGTAACTACACGTATTTTTATAAAGCATCCGCAATCGCCTTTTAAAGTAAGATCAAAGCAATAAGTCCCTGTATTTTTACCATTGAAAATACCTTTTGCCATGAAACAGAATCTTTTTTTCAAAATAAATTCAATTTGTTAGAAAAATCTTAAAGGAAATTAAATGGTTTTTGTGAATAATATGCGGTATATGCGTATTAAAATTTTTAATCTTAAAATTAAAATCCAAAAACACGGCGTAAATAAGCACTTCGTTTAGAAAATAGTGCTTATTTAGAATAAATAAGGATAAGGTTGTTTAATAGTTATGCGTGCATTACATTTGTAGCCGAAAATCCAAAACAAACAAGATGAGTACAACTACGTTTAAAAAACTATTAATGAGCCTTATGCTGCTTTGCAGTATTACCCTATGGGCTCAGGAACGTGCATCGGTAAGCGGTACAATTACCCTTAGCGATAATGCACCTGCCGAAAATATCTCTGTGGCAATTAAGGGTACAAACCATGGTACTGTTACTAATGCACAGGGTAACTACGAGATTAGAAACGTTAAGCCCGGTACGTATACCCTGCGTGTATCTGCAGTAGGTATTGCAGCTGTAGAAGAAACGGTGATCCTTGCCGCAGGCGAAAAAGCAACAAGGAGCATTACGCTTTCTGAAAGCCAGCAGCAGCTTAATGAGGTTGTAATTGAAGGCAATACTAATAAATATGCAAGGACGAAAAGCGAAATTGTGTCTAAAATGCCATTAAAGGATATAGAAAACCCTCAGGTTTATAATACCATTACTGCCGAAGTTTTAAAAGAGCAGGTAATAACAAATTTTGATGATGCCCTTAAAAATGCACCCGGACTGGATAAGCTTTGGGAATCTACAGGCAGGGGTGGCGATGGTGCCGGCTACTTTTCGTTAAGGGGTTTTGCAGTGCAGCCCACAATGGTTAACGGTGTACCGGGACTTACAAACGGCAGCCCGGATCCTGCTAATATAGAGAGCATAGATGTAATAAAAGGCCCATCGGGAACATTATATGGCAGCAGCCTTATTTCTTACGGTGGTTTAATAAACGTTACCACAAAAAGGCCTTACGATACCTTTGGCGGTAATGTATCTTACACAGGCGGTACGTATGGATTAAACCGTTACACCCTTGATATTAATACCCCTCTTGGAACAGAGCATAAAGTAAATGCAAGGATTAATGCTGCCTACCATACAGAAGACAGTTTTCAGGATGCAGGCTTTAGAAAATCAATATTTGTAGCGCCATCAATTACATACCAGGCAAGCGACAGGTTGTCATTTTTTGCCAATGTAGAGTTTTATAACGGTAAAAGCACGAACCAAACCATGCTGTTCCTGGACAGGGGTGCGCCTTTAAGGGCTCATAACTTAAAAGAGCTGGGGTATGATAACAGGCGCTCTTATACAAGTAATGACCTGTATACCGAAACACCAACGGTTAACATACAGGCGCAGGCAAATTATAAAATAAACAGTAACTGGACATCGCAAACCATACTGTCGCGCAACTCTGCAAAGGCATTAGGGTATTATTCATACCTGTATGAAGGAACTTCAACAATACAATTCTTAACAGGTACTGCAATTCCTGAAGGCATCATTTTGCAGCGTTCTACAACAAGGCAAAACTCTGAAACTACAGGAACAGATATACAGCAAAATTTTATTGGCGAATTTAATATTGGTTCGGTAAAAAATAAATTTGTTGCAGGCCTTGATTATTTTAACCGTAACGTTAAGAGCAACAGTACAGGTTATGGTGTACAGGGTTTTGTAAACCTGGGCGTAGACCCTGCTATTTTTGGTGCACTAACACCTATATTACACACTACACTTGGCATACCAATGGGAGTAGCCGCTGATGATACAGGTATATTAACACAGGATGGTGCAGATGCAGGCATAGCCGCGTTAGACGATCCGGGTATTGGGTACAGCAAATCTAAACAGGAAGTATTTAGTGCTTATGCTTCAGAGATCGCTTATATATTGCCTAACCTTTCGGCAATGGCAAGTTTAAGGGTAGACCGTTTTTCTAACGATAATGGCAGCCAGACATCGTTTTCTCCAAAATTCGGATTGGTTTTCCAGCCGGTATTAGATAAGGTTGCTTTATTTGCTAACTACATGGATGGTTTTGTAAACACAGACCCTGCAACAAATGCAAGCGGAACCAACCCTCCTGTTACACTTACTTTTGACCCAGAGCATGCTACCCAGATTGAATTTGGTACAAAAATTAACTTATTTAATAATAAAGTATCAGGTTCATTAAGCTACTACCATACAAAAGTAGACAATATGGTATACACACTTTACGGCCCTACAGCACAAGATCCTGCTAATATAATGACCAGCGTTCAGGGTGGTGCACAAACTAATAAAGGTATAGAGCTTAGTATTACAGCAAACCCTTTTTCAGGCTTTAATATACTTGCAGGTTACAGCTATAACGATGCTATACTAACATCGGGAGATCCAGACTTTGTAGGCCACAGGCCGGAAAGCGGCGGCCCGCAAAACCTTGTAAATTTATGGGCTACTTATAAATTTAACGGTGGCGTGCTTAACGGTTTTGGTTTAGGCTTTGGCGGTAACTATGCCAGCGAGAACAAAATAATGAACAGGACCATTGCAGGAACATTTGCCCTGCCGGAATATACCGTGCTAAATGCCTCGGCGTTTTATTCCCTTCAGGCTTTTACACTAACCTTAAAGCTTGATAATATTACCGATAAGGAATATTACAAAGGCTGGTCTACAATTAACCCGCAAAGGCCAAGGCTATTTGCAGCAAACCTTACCTATAACTTTTAAATAAAACCATAAAGATGCCTTTCCCGTAACGGGAAAGGTTTTCTTTCTTTAACTATAGCATCATGAAAAAATGTATTTTATTGTTATTAGCGCTTATTTCATCTGCTAATATGTTTGCTCATTTTATGTGGGTAGAAACAGCCCCTACAGGTAACGCCGGTAAAAAACAGGAAGTAAAAGTGTTTTTTGGCGAGTATACTTACGGGCTTCAGGAAAAAGTAGCCGGCGAAGCTTTTGCTAAAATGAAAAACTTTGAAGTGTGGGCAGTGGCTCCTAACGGAGAGAAAACTGCTTTGCAAATGCAGCCGGGCGAAAGTTTTTACAGCGGGTATTTTACTCCAAAAACAAACGGCACCTATACTATAGTGCTTAACAACAATAAAATTGATGTTATAGATTATACCCAGTATAACTTTGGTATCTTTAAAACGCATTACCATAGTACAGTAAAGGTAGAGGTGGGCGGTACAGCTGCTAATACGGCTGCTGTTAATCCTGACGGGCTTACCGTTGTAGATGCTACTAAAAAGCTTTCTGCCGAAAAAGGCGAAACAACCCTTACTGTTTTATATAAAGGCCAGCCATTAAAAGAAAATGAAGTAACTATATTTGTAGCCGACCAATGGAGTAAAAAACTGAATACTGATGCAAACGGTACCGTAAAATTTACACTTCCGTGGAATACAAAGTATGTGGTTGAGGTTACTAAAAAAGAAGAAGTGCCGGGAACTTATAACGGTAAAGAATACCAGTTTATATACCATTGTGCTACCTATACATTGCCTTTAGGCAAATAAAAACACGGCCGATGACGACCAAAAAGAAAAAGAAAAAAGATTTTAAGCATTGGGTTGGCAAAGCCCACTTATGGCTCGGATTATCATCCGGGCTTATTGTTTTATTGTTGGGTATAACAGGCTGCATTTATGTTTTTAGTGTAGAGATCACGGCGTGGTTAAGGCATGACGAGATGTATGTGCAGGAGGTAAAACAGGAAAAACTGCCCATGAGCTTTTTGTGGGAGCAAACCCAAAAAACAGTTGGGGAGGGTAAAAAAATTACCGGGGGCAGGGTTTATAATGATCCGGAAAAGGCTGCTGTTTTTACCTGCTACAAAGCGGGTAACCAGGATGCTGTTTTATACTTTGATTCTATAGACCAGTATTACAACATTTACACAGATCCTTATACGGGCAAAGTATTAGGAATGTATGATGAGGAGCTTGACTTTTTTAATATTATAAAAATGCTTCACTGGAGCCTTTTATTAAACGCCCCCATAGGGCAGCAAATAATAGGCTGGGGTACATTTATATTTGTTATAATGCTTATTACGGGCATTATACTATGGTGGCCTAAAAACAAGGCTGCACGCAAGCAAAGGCTTTGGTTTCAGTGGAAAGATACTACCAAGTGGCGTCGCAAAAATTACGACCTGCATAATATATTTGGTTTTTATGTAGCCACCATTGCCCTGATTGTTGCTTTTACGGGTATGGTTTGGGCGTTTACATGGTTTCAGAGCTTAGTATATGTGGCGGGATCGTTAAGTATAACGCCGCCCGAACAACTGGTGTCTCAATCTAAAATTATTAAAACCGGCAAGAAAGATGCTGCGTTTGATAAGGCGCTTTTAGCGGCCATGAAGAAGCATAGCGATGCAGCGGGCTTTTCTATAAGCAAACCTGCCGATAGCATTGCCCCTATAGATGTATATGTGGGCCAATACCCCGATGTGTATTATGTTTCGCACCAAATGCAGTTTGACCAGTACACCGGCGCATTCTTAGCCGAACGCACCCATGATGACAAAAACTTTGGCGAGAAGCTTATTACTGCCAATTATGACATACATGTGGGTGCCATATTAGGTTTTCCGGGTAAAATATTAGCTTTTATTGCCAGTTTTATTAGTGCAATGCTGCCACTTACAGGTTTTATTATTTGGTATGGGCGAACGTTTAAAAAGACAGTTGCTAAGGCATAGTTTTTGATATTTAAATGGGGTCGTAGCGGATAACAGGCACCTAATTTTTACTATAGATTTCTTAAGAAATAAGGGGGTATAATTAAACGGTAATAGATTTTTTCCTGGATTTTGGTAAAATCCTTTCAACAAATACGGGAAAGCTGATGCTTGCAGTAGAGGTATTTCTTCTAAGTAATTCTTAAATAGTGAACCAAATGGTTAGCTAAAAATCAACCATTCATTAACCAAAAAAGGCAACCATAATCTAACCAAAAAAGTATCTTATGGTTAACTAA